>Ga0207677_10000017_pt1 | contig 140155 bp, 138 predicted proteins | sample KBSMisM42_FD_184311 | JGI IMG/M metagenome (GOLD analysis project Ga0207677, IMG submission 184311) | Miscanthus rhizosphere microbial communities from Kellogg Biological Station, Michigan, USA - KBS Miscanthus M4-2 (SPAdes) (version 2) | ecosystem: Host-associated > Plants > Roots >...
CGATCTCGCCGTTCACGACCGTGTAGAGAACGGCGAACGTGCCCGGACCGGCCGGATGGATGTCGTCGCGATCGTCGTTCGTGAAGGAGTTCCCCTCGTGATCGAGTGTGCACGTGCCGCCCGATCGGAACTCGCCGTAATTCTGATAGCAGCACATGACGTGCTCGCCCTCGATCTCCGGGACGGCGTAGCCGATGTACCTCGTTCGCGAACCGCGAATCTGCGCGCCGAGGTCAGGCGATGCGGCGACGGAAGTGACCGTGCCGTGGACGATGCGCGGATGCTGCGCGAAAGCGGTGGCGGCGAGAAGGACGAGCGCGATGGCGAAGGCGAGCTTTCTCATGCTCGCTTAGACTGGCTCGCGGCGATCAGGTTAGTTAACCTTCCGGCAGCCGATGTACACCTACCATGACACTGCGGTCCGGATTGAACGGGAGCGAAGGGGCTCGATCACTGCGCCTCGAAAGGATTGGTATTCGACTTGGCCGGCCTCGTGAATGATCGAGGAGAAGTGATTGACCCGCGGAAGCCTGCGGTGTTGCTGGATAATTCGGCCGGACCGAAGATCATCTACGCTGTTAACTCCGCGCTAGTCGTTCACATCGCGTTCGATGGCGTACGAGGCGCGGCGAACGCGGTGAAGCACGAAACTCTTTTTCATAACGCGAATGTCGAAGCCGCAGGCGAGGTTTCCTTTCTCATGGGCCGAGTTTCAGCGATCAACGATCATTCCGGAAGTTACAGAACCTTCGGTAAGCTTGCCTCGGATTCGAAGTTCAGAAGGGCACTTCGCTTCGGCTTTACGCGGGCCGGCGTTTTGATGGTTCCGTCGGTTGAGAAGACCCTCCGTACGCAGAGGTGATGTGAGATGACAAAAGCCCCAGATCGACCTGCTCATGACGCGTGATGTCGATGATATTTGTGAGGTGGCGGTCCATCACCCGAAGAAGCACCTTGATGTCACGCTCAAGAACGCGGCCTCCTTACTCGCGCGCGAAGGACCGCGCAAAGATTTCGAGGAACGTCTGTACGCTTTCAAGCTTCTTTGTTTTCTACAGGCTGCCCTCGCCGGCGCAGAGGAGGGTGTGCCGGCCGACGTAGCGCGCGAAGTGTTCGAGTCCGCCCGGATCGTAATGAGGCGAAAGATCGCGGCGGACGTGGACCGAGCCGCTCGGGACATGCTTTCGGTGCTTCTAACCGAGAGAGTCCAGCGCAACCTGCTGAAGAATCAATTCGTATCGTTGCCGGCACTACGTCGCTGATACGACATCAGGCAATGACGGAACTCAGCAAGCGCGTAGGACTGCGCGAGACATCACAAGTTCGCCGGTCATGCGTCCCTTGCCACTACCGAACGTCACTACATCCTGCGCGATGAGAACGACGAATTGGAAGCGAAGCGAAAGACGCTCGGCGCAATCTAGCTGTGTTCCAATTGCTCGATCGAAAAGGAACGGAACAGAACAGCGCCAACACGAGTGCGTTTTCGCGTGGACGCCCGAACAGCGACAAACTATCTAAGACGGCTGTGCGGGAAGCGGGCTACCGGTCCGCGGGCGGCTGCGGATGCAACCTGAGCTGGAGTTCCTCTACGGTTGGCAGTTTTTCGCGCTCGACACGGCTCGTTTCGCGCAATTCAGGGTTGGAAGTACTGCGCTCGATCGCTAGGTAATCGGCACGTGCGCGCTCGGTCATCTCGATTGCCAGTTTCAGATTCTCACGCCCTTCCGGGGCGAGAATGTTCTCCGTGCGCGCCACGAACAGTTGCACATAATCGCGGATTGGCGATTGCGGCTGCGCCTCAAGAACTCGTCGCGCGTCTTCGAGTTGTCGCGACTGCGGCAGACCGATAGCATCCCCCACGACGTACGGCGCATAGCTCGATCCCGGATAGCGTTCCACCACTTCCCGGGCAAACTCGGACCGTTCGCGGAAACGAACGTATGCGATCGACGACGGCTCGCCGCGACGGCGTGCCGGCTCCGTGAGAAGTTTCCAGAGGATGGCGTCATCACCTTTCGGTGTTTCGACTGTCATGACGGCCTCGCCAGATACAAGAGCAGGTCCGACGACCGATTCAATCTGGACGGCGGGTGTATCGTAAATGACCGTGTCGTTGTAGCGGTCGAGGACGAGTAGTTGAAGACGATAACGGCCGGGAACGTTCATACGCGGATCGATCGACCATCCGTTGCCGTACAGATCGTGGGCGCGGATCGCGAATACACGTCGGCTATGCGGAGCGAGATGTAACGCTGTCTCTCCGCCCGGGAGCTCTGCCGTCGAAAAACGATGCTCTCCCGAGAGGCCAAACTCCGCGATGAAGGGCTCGCCGGTCTCGGGAGTGACGCGAAGAAGTAGCTTCTTCGGAAGAACGATCTCTTGATCCGAAGTGTTCTCAGCCGTGATGTGAACCGATACACCAATGCCCGGAATCGTATGCGTTGGCTCGAGACTCAGGTTGATGGAGACCGGCAGCGCCGCGAAAAGTAACGGCGCGAAAGCGAGGGTCACTGCGAAGGCGAGGTTGCGAGTGATGATCGTTCTCATTGTACAGGCTCCATATGACGCCGGATGTCGAGATATTCGCTGACGCCCGCCGCAGTTGTTTTGAAGTGGAACTCGATATGACCGTCGTAAAACTGCGGCACAATGCCGCCGTGGCCGTCGTCCCAGTCTTGACCGGGTCTCATGAGGCATAATCTCAAACTATTGTTGTATTCATTCTGATCGCAGTGGCCATCTTTAACAAATCCGGGGTTCACGTCCCAGGCATGCGTGAGTTCGTGTGCAGCCACTGCCGCATTCAAATTAGCGCGGTTGATGAACTTGAATGTTTCGATTCTCAGCAGGTAGACGAAGGCCGCGTGGTTGCCGAGAAGGCGCTCGCCGAGTTCGTCAACGGATCGCGAAGCGCCGACGAGTTGAAAGACATTGGGGTCGCCCAGATGGTCGTTCCACAGATTGGACATCTGAATCCTGTCGTTCCCGAACGGCTCTGTAAAGTTCGGATAGAACGGAAGGCAACCGCACTCTCCAGCCACAGGTGGGACCGGGACCCAATCGACGAACGCGCCTGAATATAAAGAAGCTACAAGAGACCCGTTCGGAGTGAAGTAATCGTTACTGTCGACTCCAGTAATGATTCCTACCCCGTCGGAAAGCCACGGCGTGCTATCGGCTTGGTACGCGTGATTAAGTGGCCTTGATAGCGTCACGGTCAGCGATTTTTTGTCGATTGAATCGACCGTGAGCGGCGGATCGCCTGGTCCTGGCTCGAAGTAGGGCTGACCGCCACGCGAAGCATGAACAATCATGACGCTGCTGCCCGGGTTCTTGCCTTTCTTCGCACGAAATCCGGCAACGCTGGCAACTGTCAGGATCGCGGGGTCTGTGCCACCGCCGGGTATGCTCTTTGTGAGCAACGACCCGTTCCTGAACATCCGGTCGGTCTCGACATAGTCGCGCTTCCACGCCGTCACGAGACCGCTGCGCGCGCAGGTATCCGCACCGTTCGGTCCCGCGGTCGCGCATGTGAATTGATCGTCGAAGCTCGCTTCGAGGTAGTAGTTGTCACCGGCGTAGCGGTCGGTGGCCTCCAGTTCGACTTCCACGGTGCCTCCGGGAGAGGCGTGGACCTTCAGCGGCTGTCCGCTTGGTGCGCGGCAACTCGCGTCTGAGCATCCGCGGGGCATCAACACTCCCTTCGGCAACGGGTCCTGATTGTCGTTGGCGCTGTGCGTCGGCAGGTACAACGACGGATCAGCCGGGTCTACGACGCGTAACCATACATCCGCCTCGGGGCTTCCAGTTGTCGCGGTCACACCGCCGCGGAACCGGAAACGCGGCCGTTCGCTGAAGCCGGTTTCCACCTGCCACGGTGAGGGATAGGTATCCTCCGTTCTTTTGTGGATCAACAGACGTTGGGACATCGCCGGAGAGAGGTCGAAGGCGAATGTCCGCGGCACGGTTGTGAAAACCAACTCCGCGGGTTCGCCGGCGTTGCCCGCGTGTCCGCCCACGCTGTTGAACGTAAAGGTATTCGTTCCGAGAGCGTGGTATCCAGCCAGCGAAGTGGCCTCGAACTCATACACGACGTATCCGCCACAGCCGAAAGTCTCGCGGTTGGCTACGACGACGGGAGAGCCGACCTGAACTCCATTAATGGCGACAGACACGGTTGCTGGCAATCCGGGCGAGCCGTCGATCTCACGTAGTTGTACGGCCAGTGGAATACGAATCTTGAGGTCAGTCCAGTTCGATCCGGCAGTGTCCATGAACGGGGTGTTAATCGTTCCCATATGGTAGCTGCAGACACCCCCACCATCCTGGGGATTCCAGTCCACCAAAATCGTGGTCGTCGTCGGTTGTCCAAACGCCGCGACGCTCAGCAGCAAGCTCACCATCGCGGCCCCGATTGCATTCAATTTTTGCATACCTACCTCGCTCTCATTCTCTCGATGAGGTTATCCACAGGGAAAGACGCATGTCAATCATGACGCACATAAGTGTCATGCCATTGTGGTGTCCGTCTCGTGATTAGACGCGTGGGCCAGAAGATCGAAACTGGACTCCCAATCTCGATCAGGCGTCGCATCGTTCGCGGCCGCCATCTCGTGATTGAGTGACGTGAGCGACAGAGTTCCATCAAGCGATGGCGGACGCGCAACGCTCGGTCGCGCGGTATCGAAACCTGCGTATGGAGATCGAGAGCATCCGCAGCGAATGGACGATCGGCATCGTGCATCTCGCGCGCGGTGAGTCGGAACATGGACTCAGTGTCCTTGAGAACGCCGCTGCCTCATTTGAATCACTTTCTATGAACGGCGACGCAGGATTCGTGAAGCTCGATATATGCGAGGAACTTCTGCGCCGGGAAGAATGGAACGAGGCGGAAGTGACGGCGCGTGGCCTCGCAGCTCTCTTCATCGCGGCGCATGTGACAACGGCGAGTGCCAAGGCTCTGGATTTTCTGCGGCGGTCGGTTGAGAGCCGACAGGCGACGGCGGAAACGGTGCGGTACATTCGCGAATACATCACATCAGATGACCCGGCTCGGCGGTTTGACCCTCCTTCGGTTGCGGTCAACTAGGACGGACCGCGAACCGCCAGTGTGAATTAGAGACGGAAGTTGCAGGGACACTCCGCATTCTGCGGCCCGCTGGGAACGATTTCTTTACCGAATCCAAACGCGAATATTGGTTGCTGAGCCGGTAGTGATTGCCTTTGCTCAAAGACCATCCGACAGGGCCGAGCAACCGGCCCTTTTGATTTCAAACGCATACCACCTACGCTAAGCGACGGAATAGATCTGATCGTTCAGCGGCCCTTTCGCTAACGCGTCCAATCGCGCGGCGTGCGGCTGAAGCGGCTTCGGGCGGTACTTGCCGTCGGCGGCGCCGTCACGCCAGCGTTCGACGATCGATTTGTGAAAGTACTCGGTGCCGAACTTCGTCCCGCCGACCGTTCGGTCGGCGCCGCTGAAGGTGTAGATAATCGATTTCGAGTCGTGCACTTTCTGCGTCGGGTCGGGGCTGGTGGGAAGCTTGGCGACGACGTCCGGATCGACTTCCAGGCCAGCCGTCGCCGCGGCGTCCATCATCCAGTTCAGGGCGATGTCGGAGAGTCCGTGTTCGGGATAGCCGCCGCCGACGTCGCTGTGCGCGCCGGCGAACCAGACCTGCTGCACCGTCTGGCCTTGATTCGGCTGCGTGTCCCACAGCGTCGGAAGAAACGGTTCGCGATGCTCGTCGACGGCCAGCGCGTGGAACGCGTACTTGACGACGCGGCTGAGTCCCGTATCGAGGAACTGATACTTCTTCTGATTCGCCGAGCCGAAAGCGCGCAGCGGGATGCCGAGGGCGCCGACCGTGTCCCAGACGCCGACGCACTGGATGGGCGTCTCCGGCTCGATCGCGAAGTCCGTTCGGAACTTCACCGCGATCGGATCGGACGCCTGAATTCCGCTCCGGTACAACGAACGCGCGTCGGGGTACTGCGTGACGGTGTCGCGGCGAAGGATTCCGCAGCGGCGGATCATGCCGGCGATGCTGCGCGCCGTGTAGGCGCCGCGGCTGAATCCGAAGAGGTAGATGTCGTCGCCGGGCTGATAGTTGGCGATGAGGAAGCGGTACGAATCGTTGATGTTGCTCTCCAGCCCGTCGCCAAACGCGCCGCCGCCGATGCGGTCGGCCAGGTTGCCCGTTCCGACGCCCTGGTCGTAATAGACGATCTGCAGCGAGCCATCCCTCTTCTTCTTGCGCAGGCGGCAGGCGATCTTGAGCACGTTGGTGACGCACAGTTCTTCGACTTCCTTCCCCTTGACCATGACCTTCTTCTTCGCCTGGTCGGCGCTGTTCCAGGTTCCGTCGCAACAGATCACGATGCTCGACATAGAGATGGCCCTCCAGTTAAAAGTGATTCCAGCGGCCCAGGTGTTACAATCCGCGCCCACTATGCGAACGTCATCGACGACCGCTACCACGCGAACGACGGAGACGCCTCCTCCGCCCTGTCGATGATCTGAACCTCGAATGAACATGCGACAGGGCCGAGCAATCGGCCCTGTTTGATTTTGGAGAGAAACGATGCACGTCGAATTACCGGACGGATCCAAGCGAGAAGTTCCTGACGGCGCGACCGTCGCCGACGTGGCCGCGTCGATCGGCCGCGGTCTGGCCAAGGCCGCCATCGCCGGCAAGGTGAATGGGAAGGTCGTCGACGTCTACACGCCCGTCTCCGACAACGCGAAGATCGAGATCGTCACGCCGAAGAGCGAGGCCGGACTCGATACGATCCGTCACTCCACTGCACATCTGATGGCCATGGCGGTGCAGGAGCTGTTTCCGGGCACTCAGGTCACCATCGGGCCGGTGATCGAGAACGGCTTCTTCTACGACTTCGGCACCGATCGGCCGTTCACCGACGACGATCTGCGCCGCATCGAAGAAAAGATGGCCGAGATCGTCAAGCGCGATCTACCCGTGCGCCGCGAGGTTCTTACTCGCGAGCAAGCCATCGATACGTTCGAGAAGCTCGGCGAAAAGTACAAGGTCGAGATCATCAAAGGGATCCCCGGCGATGAGCCGCTGACCGTTTATCACCAGGGCGACTGGTTCGATCTCTGCCGCGGACCTCACGTCCCCTCCACCGGCCGCCTCGGCGCGTTCAAGCTCACCTCCGTCGCCGGCGCGTACTGGCGCGGCGACGAGCACAACGCGATGCTGCAGCGCATCTACGGCACCGCGTGGGCGGACAAGGACGAGCTGACCGCGTATCTGAAACGCATCGAAGAGGCGCACGCGCGCGATCACCGCAAGCTCGGCAAGCAGCTCGGCCTGTTCATGTTCTCGAACTTCGCGCCGTCGATGCCGGTCTTCCTGCCGAAGGGCGCCGCGATCTACAACGAGCTGATCGACTTCGTCCGCCAGTTCTACGCGCGCGACGGCTACAGCGAAGTAGTCACGCCGCTGATCTGGGATACCGAGATTTTCAAGATCTCCGGCCACTACGACAACTACAAAGACAACATGTTCTTCTCCGAGGTGGACGAGCGGGAGTACGGCGTGAAGCCGATGAACTGCCCCGGACACACGCAGATTTTCGCGATGGAGCGCCGCTCGTATCGCGATCTTCCCATTCGCTACGCCGACTTCGCGCGCCTGCACCGCTACGAGCGCTCCGGCGTGACGCATGGCCTCGTACGCGTCCGCTCCTTCGCGCAGGACGACGCGCATCTCTTCGTGACCGACGATCAGATCGAGTCCGAGATCGACCGCGAGCTGCGATTGATCAAGGAGATCTACGACATCTTCGACTTCAAGGAAGTCCGCATCGCGCTCTCAACCCGCCCCGAAAAACGGCTCGGCGACGATGCGATGTGGGACAACGCGGAGAGTGCGCTCGAGAACGCGCTGAAGAAGAATGGCGTCGAGTACCACATCAATCCCGGCGAGGGAGCATTCTACGGACCGAAGCTCGAGTTCCAGGTCACCGACGCCATCGGCCGTCCGTGGCAGCTCGGCACCATCCAGCTCGACTACGCGCTGCCGGCGCGCTTCGAGCTTCGCTACATCGGCGCGGACAACGGCGAGCACCAGCCGGTCATGATCCACCGCGCAATACTCGGCTCCATCGAGCGGTTCATCGGCATCATCATCGAACACTTTGCCGGAGCCTTTCCCGTGTGGCTCGCTCCGGTGCAGGCGTCGGTGCTGCCTCTGTCGGAGAAGTTTCTCGACTACGGCCGCGAGACGGCAATCAAGCTTCGCGCGGCCGGTTTGCGGGTCGAGACCGACGAGTCGAATGAGAAGCTCGGCGCGAAGATCCGCGATGCGCAGATGAAAAAGATTCCGTACATGCTCGTGGTGGGTGAGAAGGAAGTGACATCCGGAACGGTGTCGGTCCGGAAGCGCACGGGCGGCGAGCAGTTGTCGATGTCGATCGATGAATTCGTAGCCGAGGCCAGGCGGGTCATCGCCGGGCGCTCGTTGACTTTGTAGAGGTTTATTCGTAGATTTCCCGCTTCCGCGTAAACGCATAACAGGAGGATTTCCGCATTTTCCCACCACGACGAGGATCGCGATTCGACCGGAGACCGGCAGAACCTGAGTCCAGAATCAACGACATGATCCGCGGCATCGCTGAGGTTCGCCTCATCGGAGCCGACGGCGCACAGATCGGGGTCGTCCCGCTGCAGCAGGCGCAGGACATGGCCCGAGAAAAAGACCTCGACCTCGTGGAGATTTCGCCGACGGCGAACCCTCCCGTCTGCAAGGTCATGGATTACGGCAAGTACGTTTTCCAGCAGAAGAAGAAACAGACCGAGGCCAAGAAGAAACAGAAGGTGATCGTGGTGAAGGAGGTGCAGTTCCGCCCCCGCATCGACGAGCACGATTTCGATTTCAAGAAGAACAACATCGTCCGTTTCCTGCAGCACGGCGACAAGGTCAAAGCGTCGATCCGCTTCCGCGGACGCGAGATGACCCACATGGAGCTCGGCCGGGCCGTGCTCGATCGCCTGCTGAATGAGATCAAGGAGTTCGGCGCTCCCGAGAATGCGCATCCCGACGTTCAGGGGAATCGCATGACGATGGTGATATCGCCGGTGAAGTAGCCGGCACGGCCGGCGGCGTGGATTGCCCAAGGCTCGGCCGCCGAAGTGGCGACCAGGTTCTGGCCGCGCATACCAGGAATTCATCGCACTCTCAGTAAGTTAGGAGCCAGGCTATGCCGAAAATGAAGACGCATCGGGGAGCCGCCAAGCGGTTCAAAAAGTCGGGAACGGGCAAGATTCAGCGCAATCACGCCTTCCACTCGCACATCCTCACCAAGAAATCGCCCGGCCGCAAAGCGGAGCTGGCCCGGGAGACTCAGGTGTCGAAGGCGAACGAGAAGACCGTGAAGCGCATGCTTCCGTACCTGTAGCTCTTAGCTGCCAGCTCTTAGCTCTTAGGAGTACCACCGCGAATGGCCATGCGCCTCCGCCGTCGCCCCTAAGAGCCAATAGCTAAGAGCTAAGAGCTTTCATCAACCCGAGCGAGGCGCGGTAATCACCACTCCTGACCCGCCCGCTCAGAACGATTCAAACGAGGAGACAAGATGCCGAGAGTCAAACGAGGTCCAAAAAGAAAGAACCGCCGCGCGAAGATCCTGAAGCTCGCCAAGGGCTACTGGGGAATGAAGTCGCGCGGTCACCGGATCGCGAAGCAGCAGGTCGAGAAGGGCCTGAACTCCGCGTTCGCCGGCCGCAAAGATCGCAAAGGTGATTTCCGCACACTGTGGATCGCCCGCATCAACGCCGCCGCCCGCCTGAACGGAATCTCCTATTCGCAACTGATCGCCGGCCTCAAGGCCTCCGGTTCGCTGGTCGATCGGAAGATCCTGGCCGACATCGCCGTCCGCGATGCCGCCGCCTTCACCGCCTTCGCCGACGCCGCGAAAGCCGCGCTGAACAAGCAGCAGCTCCGCACCGCGCTCGACAAGGAGACGTCGGCGAAACGCAAGCCCGCTTCGGCATAACGCATTCCGATCGATCCCCACCAAACGCGGGCCTCGGCCCGCGTTTTTGTTTGTGTGGCACAGACACTCTTGTCTGTGCTTCAATCGCCCGCTCCACATGCTCGACGACATCGCACGCATCAGTTCTGAATTCGACGCCGCCCTCGCCGCCGCAAACACCGCCTCGGCACTCGACGAGCTGCGCGTCCACTACTTCGGCCGCAAAGGCGGTCTGATCCCGGCGCTCTTCTCGCGATTGAAAGAGGTTCCGAAGGAGCAGAAGAAGGATGCCGGCGACGCGCTGAACAAACTTCGCGACCGCCTCGAATCGGAGCTGAAGGAAAAGCAGGAGCGCGTGGCCGCCGAGGAGTCGAAGCGGAAAGAGTCGCGTGACGTCATCGACGTCACCCTCCCCGCCCGTCTCCCCAACCTCGGCCATCTGCATCCGGTCACGATCATCCGCCGCGAGATGGAAACGATCTTCAGCGAGATGGGCTACTCCCTCGATCCCGGCCCCGAGGTCGAGACCGACTGGTACAACTTCGAGGCGCTCAACTTCACGCCCGATCATCCCGCGCGCGATACGCAGGACACGTTCTTCTTAGACGTCGAGCCGTACCTGCTCCGCACGCATACATCCAACGTGCAGATCCGTTCGATGGAGAATCACAAGCCGCCGGTGAAGGTGCTCTCCTGCGGCCGCGTCTATCGCCGCGACGAAATCACCATGCGCCGCTCGCCGATGTTCCATCAGGCCGAGGGCTTCCTGGTCGACAAAGGAATCCACATCGGACATCTGCGCGCGACGCTCGAGCACTTCATCAAGCGCCTCTTCGGCGCGGACTCGAAGATGCGCATGCGCCCGAGCTTTTTCCCCTTCACCGAGCCGTCCGCCGAAGTCGATATGTCGTGCGTCTTCTGCAAAGGCGCCGGCTGCGGCACGTGCTCGCAAACCGGCTGGATGGAGATCCTCGGCTGCGGCATGATCCACCCCCAGGTGCTGCGCAACGTCGGCATCGACCCCGAGGAGTGGAGCGGCTTCGCATTCGGCCTCGGCCTCGACCGCTGCGCCATGATCAAGTTCGACATCCCGAACATCCGGACGCTGTTCGAGAACGATCTGCGCGTTTTGCAGCAGTTCTGAGGCTGCCGTAGAATTCTCTGCGTGCTGTTCACGTGGGACCCGGCGAAAGATCGCAGGAACCAGAACAAGCACGGAGTCTCGTTCAAAGAAGCGGCAACGATCTTTGACGATCCTCTTCAGTGGACCGTCTCAGATCCAGACCATTCGATCAATGAGCATCGATATCTCACGACTGGACGATCTGCGGAAGATAGACTGCTGATCGTCGCCCATACCGATGAGAGCGAAGATCGAGTTCGCATCATCAACGCGCGGCGCGTAACATCCGCAGAACGGCGAACCTATGAAGAAGGATGACGAGCAAGACGACGAAATGAGAGCCGAGTACGATCTTCGCGGCGGAGTTCGCGGGAAGTACTACGAACGCTATCGGCAGGGCACCAATATCGTTCTACTCGATCCCGATATCGCGAAGGTTTTCCGTGATTCGGAAACCGTGAACCTCACGCTGCGGCAGTTCTTATCAGAGCACGGGGCGCCGGCAACTGCGCCGAAGCGCAGCGCCGGCTGACCGGTTCTTCGCGCCACTCACCCGCCCGCGATCATCCTCGTCGCTCCTGTGGCAGGGTTCCAGGCGACGATGCGCTCCTGGTCGCCGACGTAGAGCACTTCGTGCAGCGGCTCGATCGGCGGGCGCATTTCGAATACGCCGGCGGAGACCCATTCGTGATTCGGCTCGCGATGTTCGACGACGCCACTGTTGATATTTACGGCTTCGAACATGTTGCGGCGGGATGCGATATCCACATCGTTCAGCACGACGCGGGCACCGTCGTCGCCGATGATCGCGACCCATTGCTTCGCGCCGAGCGGGATGTCGCGCTGCGGCGTGCCGTCGGCGGCGAGGATGTGCAGGACCGTCGCTGAGTCGGACCCGTCGACGACGGCGATGCGGCCGTCGCGCAAATAGTGCGCGGCCTTGACGGGGCCAGTCGTCGGGAGCGTGCGGATGACTGCTCCCGTACGCGCATCGTTGAGAGTCAGCACATTCTCATGGGAACGCTTCGCCAACATGCGTGCGCCTGCCGGGTCGAGATAAAAGCTGACGAACTTCGGCGACGCGATGAAGCCGGTCTCGCGCAGTGCCCGCGATCGCGCGTCGATCTCCATGATCTTCACCCCCCCGTCCGGGCCGTTCAGGTACAGACGGAGGACGTCGGGCGTGATGAAAAGTCCGCGCACGTACATCGCATCAGGCAGCCGCACCGAGGCTAATGAGTGTTTCGTTGGGACGTCGTAGATCGAAAGGAGCGAAAGGGTGCGCGTATTGGAGATGGTGGCGATGCGTTTGCCGTCGTCGGAGACGATGAAATCGCCGCCTGCGATCGTCAGGCCGGTATCGACCGGTTCCGCCTTGCCTCGCGTGTAAAGGAGCACATCGGCGCCTCCGGCGGCTCGGCGCGGCATGACCGCGTTGCGGCCGTCGCGGCTGTAACGCGTGCTCCAGGCCGCCCAGGGGTCGACGCGCCACGTCGAACCGTCTGCGGTGTCGAGAAGAAACGCGGCGCGATAATCGGCACGCCCACGTGACTTTCCGGTGATGACCGCGAAGGGACCACTTGCGGAGCTCGAGGCTTGAACGTGGCCGGTGAGATCGCTCGGCTTCAGCGACACGACCCATCCCACATAGCCGGCCGCGATGAGCAGCGTCACCGCCATCGTCGTCCAGAGGAATTGCGAGAGCGCCAAGTGATTGCGGCGGCGGTCGGTACGTCCGCGCTCGAGTTGCCACGCGCCGCCGAAGATGATCGCCAACGCCGCGATGATCGCCAGCGCGAGCGATAGTCCGGAAACGATGACAGCCGCCTCGCCTGCCATCAGCGGCAGCAGAAGAAACCGGATCGATACGCCGCAGATCACCGCGGCGACGAAGTCGAAGACGATCAGCGGCGAGCGTGAACGGGCGAACGTGCTGATCACGTGCGCAATCAGGAAGAGCGCGATGGCGACCGTCAGCAGATAGAGGACGGACCAGGTCGAGGAGGAGCTGATCATCCGCGTCCAATGCTCGCCCGTCGCCAGGCGCGCCGGAACGATGATGAAACCGAACGTGCCGACGATCATCAGGATGCCGGCGGTGAGCTTGCCGAACCAGATCGACGCCGATCCGGCCGGACGCGAGAAGTAGAACGACATCCGTCCGTCGGAGAGGTCGCGGCCGATGAAGCTGGCGCCTGAGATCACCGCGACAGCGATCGCGAATGTCGTAGCGAAGATCACCGCAGACAGGACGATGGTGTCCTGCGGCGACTTGCCGCTGATGCCCGGGATGACAGCGAGAAGGAACGGCAGAATGGCGAAGGCGACCGCCGCGTAGATGACGAAGCGCTTCTCCTCGAATTCTCTTGCTGCAATGACCAGTGCGTTTTTCACGAGTTGTTGCCTCCGGCAATGGCGATGAAGATTTCTTCCAGCGACATCGCCTCCACTTCGGCCGCGCCGATGTTGCTGGTGCTGCGCATCCGTTCGAAGGAGACGTCGTCGTAGTTGCTGACGATCGCTTCCGCGCCGCCGCCCCAGCTCCGCATCACAGTGGGCCGGAGCGCGGCCGTGTCGATCGCCACCGGTTGCGCGGCGAAACGAATGCGGCGGAAGCGCGACTTGAGCGCGTCGACGTCTTCGTCGAGCACGATGCGTCCGTGCTCCATCATCCCCACGCGGTCGGCAAACGTTTCGACGCCGGCCAGATCGTGCGTGGTGATGAAGATGGTCGTGCCGCGGTCCGCGAGATCGCCGATGACCTCTTCGAACAACGACTTGCGCGCCACGACGTCGAGCCCGAGGGTTGGATCATCGAGAACGAGGAGCTCGGGCGAGATGGCCAGCGCCATCGCTAACGAGACCTGCTTCTTCTGACCTTTCGACAGGCTGCCGAAACGGCTGGTCAGCGGCACGCCGAACGTGCGCAGACGCGCCTCGACGCTGTCCTGGTCCCATTTGTCGTACAGCCGCGAACAGAATCGGGCGATGGCGGCAACGCTCATCTCCGGCGGCGCATCGGCGTCTTCGCTAACGACGCCAACGCGCTGCATGAGCGACGTGCGGCGCGACCAGGCGTCCTCGCCGAACAGCGTCGCGCTGCCGTTCTGCGGCCGCTGTTGTCCCAGGAGACAGCGCACGAGCGACGACTTGCCGGCGCCGTTGCGTCCGACCAGCGCGTAGACGGAACCGCGCGCGACGTCGAGCGCCGCGTGATCGACGGCGATCATGCGCCCGTAGCGCACCGTGAGATCGGATATTCGAATGGCGTTGTCGCTCATGCTTTTCTCCTGTGCTCGCGCACGACGCGGTCGTACGCGGCAGTCAGTTCGTCGGCGGCGTCGTCGAGCGCTGCGCCGACGGCGATGGCGGTCGAGGCGTACCGCGTGGCCGCGTCTCGCAGTGCTTCATTGCGCTCCGCTTTCCTCGGCACCGGCGGTTCGTCCGCGACATACGTCCCCTCCCCTCGCTTCACCGACAGCACACCTCCCTCGGTGAGCCGCTGGTAAGCGCGCGCGACGGTGTTCGGATTCACGCGCAGATCTTTGGCAAGGTCGCGGACGGAAGGCACCGGCGCGCCGGGCTGCAGCGCGCCGAGTGCGATGAGCCGCCGGACCCCTTCCTCGATCTGCCGCCAGATGGGCGCAGGGTCTGCCGGGTTGATGGCGAACATGGCCTTATTTCAGCGACCAGTGGCGAAGGAGCCAGCGCCCTTCGTTCGTGGCCACGGCGTCCTCATCGAACGAATTCAGCGTTCCGCCCGTCGACCAGCTCTGCTTGTCGAATTTGCCGTCCGCGCCGGCGCTGGCGACGGTGAAGCTGTTCACGTTCGATTCGACGGCGTACGAGCGGCCCCAGGCGTCCGTCAACGGCAGGTGCGCGATGTAGACCGGTTCGAACGCCGCTTTGGCCTCCTCTGCCGACTTCACCTCGGGATATTTGCCGTGGTCCTGCTTGTACGCGGCAAAACAGATGCGCCAGCTGACCATGTCGCCCATGGTCCAGCGGGCGCGCTCGGCGTCGGTCGGCGTGTAGAGCGGGTTGGCGGCAAAAAGAGGGGTTACGAGGGTGGCGAGCATCAGTGCAAACAAGGTTTTCTTCATGGTGTCTCCTCCGTAGCTGTGTATTAGGTGTCTAATACAGTAAGCCGGCGGATTTCGATTGTCAAGCCCCTTTCGAGAGATGGCACGACGCTTGAGTTGATTCCCAGCATGAGAAAGAGCCAGAAGGTAGCGATTGCAATCGCGGCGGTCGTCGCCGTCGCCGGAGTCACCTCCATCGTCATGCGCCATGGCGGCAGTCCGGCCACGGCGCGAAACACGCGCGCGCAAGTCGTGACGCCGCAGATCCCCGACGCCGCCATCGTCCAGGCCGTACGCGATGCGAATCTGCGCATCGACGGCTTCTCCGCGACGAACGTCGGCGGCATCGTGGTTCTGAAAGGCACCTCCGACGCCGCCTCGGCGCAGCAGGCCGCGGCCGTGGTCCGGCAACTCGGATTTGCCCGCGTCGCGAACCTGATCGTCACGAAGGTGGCGGCCGACGACGACAGCATCCGCCGCGAGGCCGAACGCCAGCTCACCTCGACGCGCGCCCTCGACGGCTGCACGCTCCACGTCAGCTGCGTCAACGGTATCCTCCGCGTCGACGGCACCGCCTACAACGAGCTGCAGGAAGACGTGGCCCGCAAAGTCCTCCGCAACGTCGGAGCGCATGAAGTCCAGGTCGCGCTGAAGAAGCTGTAATCAAACAAGACCGCCGGGCGCGAACGCCCGGCGGTGTGGCACAGACACTCTTGTCTGTGCTTTTGAAGTCGCGCAACTTGCGAATTCAGCGCAAGCGCCCCAATGCACAGACAAGAGTGTCTGTGCCACACCGCTTACGCCGTCACCGGCTCCAACTCCTCTTCCACCCGCTCCGTCTTCTTCGCGCGCATGCGCTCCTGGAGGTCGTCGAAGAGCGAATAGGCGACCGGCGTCGCGAGGAGCGTGAGCAACAACGCCAGGCTCTGGCCGCCGATAATTACCGATCCGATGGCGCGGTTCGTTGCCGCGCCAGTTCCGCTCGAGGCCACCAGCGGCAGCATGCCGGCGACGAAGGCCAGCGTCGTCATCAGGATCGGGCGGAGGCGGTCGCGGTTCGCTTCGCGGATCGCTTGCGCGCGCGGCATGCCGTGCGCGCGAAGGCCGTTCGTGTGGTCGACCTGCAGGATGCCGTTCTTTTTCACGATGCCGAAGAGAACGAGGATGCCGAGCATCGAGAAGATGTTCAGCGACTGATTCAAAACGAGGATTGAGAACAACGCGAACGGCACCGTCAGCGGCAGCGCGAGAAGAATCGTCACCGGATGAACCCAGCTCTCGAACTGCGCCGCCAGGATCAGGTACATGAAGATGATCGACAGCAGGAACGCGAACATGAAGTTCGTGAACGCGCGCCCTTGCTCGCGCGAGCGGCCGGTGAAGCCGGACGAGTACTCCGGCGGCATGTTCAGCTTCTTCGTTTCGGCGAGCAGATTGTCCATGACCGTCTGTGCGGAGTGACCCGGCGCCATGTTCGCGGTGAGCATCACCTGGCGCTGGCGCTGGATTCGATTGACGGATGAGGGACCAGCGCCCGGCAACATCGTCACGACGTCGCGAAGCTGCACCACGCGTGCGCCGACGGACGGCACCTGCGCCTGTTCGATTCCCGCCGGATCCTTGCGGTACTCATGTTCGGCGCGCACGTGAACCTCGTACTGCTCGCCGCCTTCGTAGTAGTCAGTGATCTTCAGGCCGCCGACGAGCACATTCAGCGTCGAGGCGATGTCCTGCACGCGGACGCCCATGTCCGAGGCCTTGTCGCGATCGATGCGGACGCCGAGCTCCGGCTTGCCGGTGATCAGATTCGTATCGGGATCGATCACGCCGAGGTTCTTCATCCCTTTGAGATCGGCGAGAAGCGTGTCGGAGTACTTCGACAGCTGTTTGAGATCGGGACCGCCGATCCAATACATGATCTCCGCGTTCACGCCGCCGCCGAACGCATTCACAGGTCCGACTGACGTGCGCAGATTGAGACGCTGGTACTGCGGCATGATGTTGTTTCGGACGTCGGCCATGACGGCGAACTGATCGCGCTTCCGTTTGTCGACCGGAATCAGCTTGACGTAGACCGTGCCGAGGTTCTGCGTGACCTGCGGATCGTCGCCGATGGTGACGACGGTCGTCTCCACCTCGGGCAGCTTGCGGACGCGGGCGGCGATCGACTCCATGATCGTCTCCGTCGTCTGCAGACTCGCGCCCTCAGGGGCGCGCGCCTGCACCTGGAACTGCGATTCGTCGTCCGCGGGGAGGAAGTTCTTGTTGACCGCGATGCCGAGCGGGACGATCGAAAAAAGCGCGATGACCATCGCCGTGACGATCACCCAGCGGTGATGCATCGACCAATCGAGCATGGCCAGATAGACGCCTTCGATTTTCGCGTAGAAGCCGTGCTCGCGCGTCGACGCCTCGTGCGAAAGGTCTTCGCGGCGCAGCCAGCGAGCCGACATCATCGGCGTCAGCGTGAAGGAGACGAGCAGCGAGACGGCGATGGCGATGGCCATGGTCACGCCGAACGAGTGCATGAATCGTCCGACGATGCCAGCCATGAACGCCACCGGCAGGAAGACGGCGATCAGCGAAAGCGACGTGGCCAGAACGGCCATGCCTACTTCCTTCGTCCCTTCGACCGCGGCCTCGGCCGGCGGCATCTTCTTCTCTTCCATGAAGCGGAAGATGTTTTCGAGCACGACCACCGCGTCGTCGATGACGATGCCGACCGCCAGCGTCAGCGCCAGCAACGTGATGACGTTGAGCGTGAAGTTTTCATAACGCATCGCCGCGAAGGTGGCGATGATCGAGCTGGGAATGGCGACGGCGGCGATGATCGTCGGCCGCGAACGGCGGAAGAAGTAGAGCAGCATCCCGAAGGCGACCAGAGCACCGGCCAAACGGACCGGATTGATCGGCAGCACGATTCCCTTCGGAATGAACGCGGCGATCGCGAACGCGACGACGCCGACTCCGACGCGAAAGGCGAACGGAAGCCGTTTTCGCGACGCCAGCCAACTCCCCAGCACGAATAAGACGAGGAAGGCCAGCAGCGAGACGTGCAGCGTCGGCGCGCGCGCGGCGATGTCCTTCACGCCGAACAGCAGCGTGTACGTGGCCAGCGTCGCGGCCAGCATGATCAGAGCCTCGCGCAACTTCGGCGACGAGAGGAAGAACCAGACGATCAGCGCGGCGAAGAGCGAGCCGAGGATCAGATGCTCTTTCACGGCGTCGACGGCGGCCACGATGTAGTCGGACTGGTCGCGCACGATCTGCATGTTCCAGCCCTTCGGCAGATCGGTGCGCACCTGGCCAAGCTGCTCCTTGAGCCGCTCGATGACTTCGACCGTGTTCGTGCCCGACTGCTTGCGGATGTTCATGACCACGGCGGGCTTGCCGTCGACCGTGGCGATCGATTCGGCCTCGGCCACGCTGTCTTCGATGTGCGCGACGTCGCCGACTTTGACGACGTAGCCGTTCGCGGTGGTGAGCGGAATGTTGGCGAAATCCTGCGGCGACTGCACGCGGCCGTACGTGCGCAGCGTAAGATCGCGCAGACCCTGCTCGACCTTGCCGCCGGGGATCTGCACGTTCTGCGATTGCAGCGCGGCCACGAGTTGCGCGGTGGTCAGTCCAACCGCGGAAAGCTTGGCGGAATCGACGACGACGTTGATCTGCCGCGGACGTCCGCCGACGATCAGCACCTGGCCTACTCCATTAATTGATTCCAGCCGGCGACGCAGTTTCTTGTCGGCGAATTCGGTGATGTCGCGAATCGGCGCGGGACCGGAAAGGGCGATGCCGAGAACCGGAACGGCGTCGGGATCGATCTTCTGGATGATGGGAGGATCGGCGTCCTTCGGCAGGTCGCGCAGGATCGTGTTGACCTTGTCGCGCACTTCCTGCGCAGCCACGTCGATGTCCTTCTCCAGCACGAAACTGACGATGACCTGCGACGTTCCCTCGGACGAGATCGACTGCAACTGGTCGATGCCGCTGATCGTGTTGACGGCTTCCTCGACCTTGTCGGTGATGTCGGTCTCGATCTCTTCCGGCGCCGCTCCGACGAGGCGCGTGGTGATGGTGATGGTCGGGATGTCGACCTTCGGAAAGCGGTCGACGCCGAGCTGCTGGTACGCGAACCAGCCGACGACGACCAGCGAGAGAACGATGACCGTCGCAAAGATCGGTCGGCGAACGCAGAGTGCGGCGAGTTTATGCATTGGTAGTTTCCTCGGTTGCTTCTATCGGCGTCCATCTGCGAAATCTGCGGATGAAAACGTTATCCGCAGATTTCGCAGATGGACGCAGATGAACTTCTACTGCGCCATTTCGACTCTCGCGAACATGCCCGGCTTCAACTTGCCGTCGCGATTGGGGAACTCGGTTTCGACCGTGAACGATCGCGTGGCCGGATCGATGACGCCTCCGACAACGGCGACTTTGCCCTGGAAGACATCGCCCGCGTACGCGTCGACGGTGGCCTTCACATTCTGTCCCTGCCGAACACGCGAAATCTCTTTCTCGGGAACGCGGAAGCGGAGCTTGAGCGGCGACGTCTGCACGACCACCAGCGCGACGGTGGCGTCGCCGAGGCGCTGGCCAACGTCGGTGCGCTTCTCGGCAACCACCCCATCGATCGGCGAACGGAGCGTCGAATCGGCGAGCTGCTGACGGAAGATGTTCGCCTGTGCCTGCGCCGACTGTTTCGCGGCGCGGGCCTGATCGAACATCGCCTGCGAACGGTCATACGTCGCCTGCGGGATCGACTCTTTCGCGATCAATTCTTTCTTGCGATTGAGATCGCGCTGTGCGTCCTGCTCCGCCGACGCGGCACGGGCGATGTCCGCCTGCGCTTTCTCGAGATTGAGGCGCGGATAGTCGGTCTCCAGCTCCAGCAGCGCCTGGCCGCGGCTGATGCGCGAGCCTTCATCGACGTACATCTTCGCCACGCGTCCCGGAACCTTGACCGCGAGCTCGGAGCGGACGGGCGAGATGAACTCGCCGGTGGCGACGATCGTTCCGCCCGATTCGCTGGCAATGCCTGCAGCCTCGGTGGTCGTAGCCGGCGCGGATGTGGCCGTCGCCGCGGCGGCAACGCTCTGCACGTCGTTCGGCAGTGTCGGCGCGGCCTGCGTCGTCGTGGCGGACGCAGTGGCGTCCTTCTTCGCGCAGCCGAACGGCAGCAGCGCCATCATCAGAATCGAAATCGTCAAACGCTTCATCGTTGTGTAGCTCCCACGCCAACGGCTTCTTTGATCGCGCCGGCGGCATACCAGACGCGCAGTTGTGCAAGGTTGTGATTCAACGTTTCGGCGGCCACGGCGCGGCGCGCATCGGCCAGCGAGACTTCGGACGACGCCAGATCGAGCGACGTCGCTTCCTGCGCCCGATACAGCTCGAACACCTGCGCGTACTCCGCCTCGGCGGCCGCGAGCTGCTCCTTCGCCAGTTGCAGCGTCGTGTCGGCCGCGTTCAGGTCGGTGACGGCGCGATGCACGTCCTCGCGCGCGGCTGTCTTCGCATCTTCGAGAAGTAAACGCGCCTGTTTCTCGCGCTCCTTGGCCTGCGCGATGCGCGACGAAACCTGGCCCGATTGCCAGATCGGCACGCTGAAACGGAACGCACCGTAGCCGTAGCGGCTGGCCGGAAACGCGGCTTTCTGATCGATGTAGCCGGCGTCGAAGGTGACCACCGGAAAATACGCGCCGCGCTGCTTCTGCACTTCCAGTTGCGCGACACGAATGTTGTTCTGCGCGATGGCGACGTCGGGCCGCACCGACTCCGCTTTCGAAACGAGCGTCTGCTCGTCGGGCATCGACGCAATCGACGGATCGGGCGAGGCCACGGCGATGTCGCCGGTCAGATCGAGATCGGCGCGCAGCGCGCTCTCCGCCGCCTCGCGCTGCTGTTGCGCCGCGGCGAGCAATCGCTGCGAAGCCTTGATCGCCGTCTCGGCGCGAAGCACGTCGACCTTCGTCACTTCGCCGGCCTGATAAAACGCGGTCGACTGCGTTTTTCTCTTCTCGGCCAGCTCGATGTTGCGCCGCTCGATGGCGATGTTTGCATCGGCGTTCGCCACGCCGAGGTAGTTGGAGGCGACGCGAAGAAGAACGGCGTCTTCGGTGCCGAGCACTCCTTCTCTCGCGTTGACGATGCCGATTTTGGCCTGGTCATACGCGCGCTTCTCGCGCAGGCCGGCGTAGACCGGCTGCGAGAGAACGACTCGATAGTTCCAATCCGTCGACGGCAGAATCGTGCGCGCGTCGGCGCCGCTGCCGAACGCCACTTCCTTCGAGTTCTCGATCGTCGAGCCGGTCAGGTTGACCTGCGGCAGGATCGACGACAGCAACTGCTTGCGATTCTGCTCCGCGACGTCGATCTCGATGCGCGAACGCTCGACGGTGTTGTTGACCTGCAGCGCGCGGTTCAGCGCTTCCTGCAGCGTCAGTCTCGTCTGCGCGCGAACGCTCAAAGGCGCCGCGAGCAGCATCAGGGTCACGACTGCACGTTTCAATGTGAGCTCCGTTTCGATTTCGGAATGGCGATGCCCCCGAGGAGCGTGGAGACGATCAGCTCGACGTCCTCGCTTTCCGGCGGCGGCGCGTCTTCGCTGAGGCGTTCGAGGACGATGGCGGTGCTCCCTTCGATGAGGAAAAGCGCCAGCCGTTTCGGATCGAGCGGCCGCACTTCGCCGGCATCCATCGCCTGCTTCAGAATGTTCGCGAGCCGGTCGACGCGCGCCTGAAACTGCGGCTGGCAATTCCGCTTCTGCCGCCGCTGCTGCGCCGACGTCCCCTCGGGCATGCGCAGCGAGTGATAGAGCCGGAAAAACTCGCGGTTCTCGTTGAAGAACCCTAGCTGCGCCGTCATCACCGCGCGCAGTCTCTCTTCAAATGTCCCGTCGCCTTCCAGCGCCGCATCGAGCCGCTTGTGCAGCTCGCCGATCGCCGTCTCGAAGGTCTTCTCGACCAGTTCCTCACGATCGCGAAAGTAAAGGTAGATGGTCCCCTTGGCGACCCCCGCCTCCTCGGCGATCTCCTGCATCGTCGCCGCCGCCATCCCCTTGCGCGAGATGACGCGGATGGCCGCCTCCTGAATGGACTGGACACGAAACTCCTGAACGACATCTTCCTTGGATTTAGCCATGTGGTCACCGCGCTGAACGCCCGGTCAGTGTATCGGAATTCCGGGTCAGGTTATCCGCAGATGACGCAGATCGACACAGATTTGGAACCGACACTGAGCACCGCTGGCGAATCTACGTGCGCGCGATACGGCGAATGCCTTGCACGCGATCAAAGTCGCCATCGAACGTAGCAATCCGTTCGATGCGTCGATTCAGCATCACCGCCGCGTGCACGGCATCACGCGCGGACAAATCGTAATCTTCCATGAGATCCACCGCGCGATTCGTATCGGCGAGCGTGACGTCGAAAACTAGCGGGCAAATGGATACGAAGAGCTCGTACACTTCGCGCGCCACATCGAGCCGTCGGAGTTCCGAGTAGCGATAAAGAATCTCCTGCAGTACCTCGGTGCTCGTGCACGCTTCGATTTCGTTTTGACGGACGGCTTCAAGGAATCGCAGTGACGGCCCACGGTGAGGGTGCTCACGTCCCGCGCCGTACATCGGGATGTTTGCATCAATGAAAACGATCACCGTCGTCCGGCCATGGTCTCGGCGATCATTTGCTCGATATCGGCCGTCGGCGCATTCAGCGAAGCAAGCCTCGCCACCGGATCGAAATCCTCATCCGCCTCGATCGAGACGCGAACCTTTGCGCGATCGCTCACGCCCTTCAACGGCTCGACCAGGCGGAGCGTGTTCTCGGCGGCGTCATATTCGGCAACCACTGCGCGTGACATGGAGGCTATTGTAACGCGTCGGCTCGCTCCCCTCGCATCACCACGACCAGCAACACCGCCGAAACCGCCAGCGCTCCCCCGAAGATTGCGAACTGCCGTGTGTTGTGGAAGATCGCGGCGCCGGTGGTGAACATGATCGAGTAGACCAGGACGATGCCGAGGATCCAGGCGATGGCGTTGCGAGAGAGCTCGCCGCGGATCGGCTCGATGCCGCTCTCGCGGGCGATGACGCCCCATCCCGGTCCGGCGGGACGCACTTTTCGGTAGAACGCGTCGAGCGTCGATCGCGGTTCGGGTGAGGTCAGCAGCGTCACCGCAAGCCAGACGACGGTCGTCGAAAGCGTGGTGATGATCAGGCTGATGGCGAAGCCGCGCGGCGAGGCGGCGTCGAGGAAGTTGCGCAGCGTCAGCGATACCACCAGCGCCGCGGCCATCGCGCTCACCTCGGACCACGCATTGATGCGCCACCAGTACCAGCGCAGGATGTAGACGAGGCCCGTGCCGGCGCCGAGCATCAGCAGGAATTGCCACGCGTGGCTGATCTGGTCCATGAACTGCGTGGCGATGAGCGAGAGCACGAGCGTGAGCGCCGTCGCCAGCCGCGCCGCAAGAACGTAGTGCTTCTCCGTCGCATCTTTTTTGATGAAGCGGCGATAGAGATCGTTGACCAGGTACGACGAGCCCCAGTTCATCTGCGTCGCCTGCGTCGAGCTGAACGCGGCCACGAATGACGCCAGCATCAGGCCGCGCAGTCCGGACGGCAACAGATCGACCATCGCGCGCACGTAGTTGACGCCCGGATCGGCTTCGTGCACCGCGCCGCCGTACATCACCAGCGTGCAGAGCGCCGTGATCACCCACGGCCAACTGCGCAGCGCGTAATGGGCGATGTTGAAAAACAGCGCCGCGCTGCGCGCCTCCCGTTCCGTGCGGCAGGCGAGCATGTTCTGCACGACATAGCCGCCGCCGCCCGGCTCCGAGCCGGGATACCACGACGCCCACCAGTTGAGAGTCAGCAGCGCTGCCATCGTGATGATCGGCACCATCCAGACCGCGTCGCCGGTCGGCCAGAACGACATCGCCGCCGCGGATGTGCCGAAGGTCGTCCCTGCGGGAGATCCTGCAGGATGCGCGAAAGCCAGCTTCGCCTTCAGCACGTTCACGCCGCCGACCGCGCTGAGCGCGACGATGGCGAGGATGATCGCGCCGCCCATTTCGAACAGGTACTGCACGCCGTGCGTCGTCGCGACGCCCCAGTAACCGGAGTAGACGGTGTAGGCGAAGACGATGATCAGGCAGGCGAAGAGGGCGCCGCGATTGGAAATGCCGAGCGTCCCCTGAAGGACTTTCGCCATGCCGAGGTTCACCCACCCCATCACGATGATGTTCGCGATCAGGCCGAGGTAGGCGGCGCGGAAACCGCGAAGAAACGCCGCCGGTTTGCCGGAGTAGCGCATCTCGGTCATTTCGACGTCGGTGACCACTTCCGCGCGGCGCCACAGGCGGGCGAAGAAGAAAACAGTGAGCATGCCCGAGCCGAGCATCGACCACCACAGCCAGTTGCCGGCCACGCCGTTCTTCACCACCATCTCCGTCACGGCCAGCGGCGTGTCGGCGGAGAACGTCGTCGCCACCATCGCCGTCCCGGCAAGCCACCACGGCATCGATCGGTGCGAGAGGAAGTAGTCGAGCATCGAGCGCTTGGCCTTGCGTCCGAAATACAACCCCATGCCGACGATGAGCGCGAAGTAGGCGGCGACGATGGCGTAGTCGAGCGGCCGAAGTGCGAAGGTGCTCATGGTTTGGCGATCCCCGTTCCGCGCGCGGCCAGTCCCGGAATGGTGACCGGCAGTTTCCCCGACAGCGGCGCTTCGCCGAACAGCGCGTGCACCGCGGCGACCTGCATGACCGGCTGGACGCCGTATGCACAAATGTAGGTACCGGCCGCCGGAATCTCGCGCAGGAGATACGGCGTGCCGAACGAGACGGCGATGACCGGCTTTTGTAGATTCGCGAGCAATTGGCGCGCGACTTCCGGCACCGCGATCGATCCCGATCCTGATCGCGCACGAACGGCCAGCGCGAAAACGACGACGTCTGCATCCTTCGCCGCGGCGACGATCGAACCGGCGTCGAGCGTGCGCGCGTCGATGAGAAACGTCTGCGGCGGTGCCGTCAGCCGCTTGCGCATCTCGCGCTCGAAATCGGGCAGCGGCGAAAGAACCTCCGGAAAATCGCTGACTGTGACGATGACCACGCGCGACTCTTTTTTCACCGGCAGCATCCCGTTTGCCTCGCGCACGAGCGTGAGCGCGCGCCGGGCGATGTTCGCGGCCAGGTCGCGATGCTCTTTCGTGTCGAGCCCGCGGAAGATCTCGTCCGCTGTTCCCACCGGAGCTCCCGCGAAGGCTTTCGCGTCGAGGATGCGCCGCACCGATTCATCGATGCGCGCTTCGCTCAGCCGTCCGCTCGCCACCGCCGCCTTCACCGCCTTGATCGCGGCATCGACGTTCGGCGACATCAGGATCTGATCCTGTCCCGCTTCGATCGCGCGAATGGCAGCCTCGCCGGCGTCGAAGTGCTCGGTGATGCCGCCCATGTCCATGGCGTCGCTGACCACGAGGCCGTCGAATTTCAGCTCGCGCCGCAGCAGGTCGCCGACGATCTTCTTCGACGTCGTCGCCGGCATGGTCCCGTTCTGCGGCACCTCGGAATCCTTCGTCCCGTACGGATTCTCGCCAGCTCCCGGACGCCGAACGGGCACAAGCTCGCTGTCCAACGCAGGAACGGCGAGATGCCCGATCATGATCGACTTCACGCCGGCGTCGATCGCGGCGCGGAACGGCAACAGCTCGACGCGATCGAGCCGCGCACGATCGACGTTCAGAATCGGCAGCGAGCGATGCGAGTCGACATGCGTATCGCCATGTCCCGGAAAGTGCTTGGCCGTGGCGAGCACATGCTCCGACTGGACTCCGTGCGTAAACGCCACGACGTACTTGCTGACCTCGACCGGATCCTCTCCGAAGCTGCGCGCGTTGATGACCGGATTGTCGGCGTCGACGTTCACATCGGCGATCGGCGCGTAGATGTGATTGATCCCCACCAGCCGCGCTTCCCGCGCCACCACCCGCCCTTCTTCCTCCGCGAGTGCCGGATCGCCCGTCGCCGCCACCGCCATCGCCCACGGCCAGTACGTCGTGTCGAGGAATCGCATCCCCATCCCCGACTCGAGGTCGGCGCTCACCAGCAGCGGCACGCGCGCCTCGCTCTGCAACCGCGCGGTGAGCTGCGCCGTTTCGTAGACGTTCGACACCGTCCAGATCACGCCGCCGATGTGGTTCTCGCGAACCTGCCGCCGCAACTCCTGATACGCCCACGACGACTCCGGCATGAACACGCCATGCCCGAGGACGACGAACATCTGCCCGACTTTTTCGTCGAGGGAGAGCTCGTCAACGCGGATCGCATGATGTTGCGGGACCGACGCACACATCGAAGCCAGAAAGGCTAGCACGGCAGGCACAACCGATCGGACGCGGCGCAAGTGCGGAGAAGGATAAGCGATATCGGCTGTCCTCCCGAGGGCTGCCAAAGGCGTTGGCGAAGGACGCCGATCCGAGCTCCACAACGCCACAGGTGTCCAACTATTGGGACACCTCCCTGACTTTTCCCGCTCGCCCTCAAACCCTAACTTTCCAGGGTCGAACCCCACATTTGTACCCTTGAACCCCACATTTGTACCCTTGAACCCTACATTTGTGGCCTCGGACCCTACATTTGTACCCTCTGACCCTACATTTGTGCCCTCCGACCCCACATTTGTGGCCTCGGACCCTACATTTGTGGCCTCGCACCCTACATTTGTGCCCCCGGACACCACATTTGTGCCCCGGCCACCGGCTTAGCAGGACAACATCACCGTTCGAACGCGGCGCGCAATTGTTCCAGGTCCCCCTCCGGAACGTCGGCGACGGCGACGAACGTCAGCCCCTTGTCCTGCCATGACAGCGCGCTCATCGACGCTGGCGGCGTGCCGAGGGTTCGCGGCGCGTCCTGCGGGCGGAAGATGAAGAGCGAGATGCGGTGGGCGCCTTTTCCGACGAGAAGGTACGCGGCCTGACTGCTGTGCCAGTAGACAACACGGCCTCCGATCAGGCGGAACGGCGTCGACGCGAGATCGGGGACCGGCACGCCGAATGGGACGCGCCCTTCGAACCACGGCTTGACCGTGTGGCGATCGGTGGAGATCACGTCGACCGGATTGGCGCCGGCGAGCATCGTGACGTGCATGTCGGCCAGCTCCGTAACCGCCGTCTGCCCTTGCCGCCGCCACGCCAGCGCCGACAGAACGAGAACGGCCGCCAGGACTGCAGCGATCGCCATCCACCACGGCGTCGACACCTGCCGCTTCTGCAATCGCGCGCGAAGCCGCGGCGGCGCGTCGCCGATCGACATCGCTTCGCGCACGCGCCGCTTCATCAATCCGTTCGCGACGACGGCATTCGCGCATTGCACGCACCCGCAGAGATGCACCTCGTCCCCCGACACTTCCTCGATCTCCTCGGCAGTCCAGTGGCGATCCATCACGTCTCCCCGCGCAGCGCCTTGCGCACCTTCTGCCGCGCCCGGATCAGGCGCGACGTCACCGTCCCGACCGGAATCGACAACGCCTCCGCGATTTCCTTGTAGCTCATCTCTTCCACGTCCGACATCAGCAGCACCTCGCGAAACTCGAGCGGCAGGTTTTCGATCGCGCGCCGCAGCGATTCGACGTCCGCGCGCTGCAGCAGATGCAGCTCGGGCGTCGCAGCGTCCGCGATGGGCGTCTCATCATCGAGCGGGATCGTGGGTACCGCGCGAAGCCCCGTGCGCGACGTGAGGAACGTATTGCGAAGGATGCGGAACATCCACGCGCGGATGCTCGACCCGGCGTGAAATCCGCCGAAGCCGCGCAGCCCTTTCAAATACGCCTCCTGCACGAGATCCTCGGCTTCCGCGGTGTCGCGCGTCAGCCATCGCGCGTAGCGATAGAGCGCATCGAGCAGCGGCAACGCCAGCTCTTCGAACGTCGCGATGCCCGCTCGCTCCTCCATCAACACGTTCTACACCGTTTCACTCGACGTTGATGACCATCTTCATGTTGCCGTGCCCCGATCCGCAGAAGTGGTCGCAGATGGCCACGAAGCGTCCGGCCGTATCGGGCGTGATCGTCACCACCGACTCGTGCTCCGGCGAGAGGTCGAGATCGATCTTCAGATCCTTCTGATAGAAGCCATGACTGCGGTCGAGCGCCCATACGTGCAGCGTCACCGGCTCACCGCGTTTCAGCGTGATCTGGTTCGGCGTGAATTCGAATCGCTTGGCGGTGATCGAAATCTCGCGTGGCGGCGCGTCCTGTGCGGCGCTGAGACTTCCTGCGATGATCGCGAGCGCGATGATGACAAACCGTTTCATAGAAGAGTTCCTGGTTTCGAGATTTGCTGGACGCCGTCCGTTCCGCCGAATTCGCGAAGGGTCAGCTCGACGTCGTTGATGGAAAGTTGTCCGCGCGTTGCAGCCACGCGCTGCATGCCGAGGTTCTGGAAGGGTTTTTCTTTGTCGAAGGGAAGCGGCTTCTTGTCGCCGGACGTGGCCGGATCGGGAAACGCGAAGATCAGCGACCGCGATGCGTAGTGCGTCGCATGCTCCGTCTGATGCACGTCGTGGCGATGGATGTGGCCGTAGAGAATGGTCACGTTCTCGAACGGCGCGAGCGCGTTGAGCACGGCGTCGCCGTCGCGCGTGAACCATTCCCAATCGGGCCGCAGATCGAAGAGCGGCCGATGCGTGAAGACGATGATCGGCGCCGTGTGCGGATAGCGCGCGAGGTCGCGCGTCAGCCAGGCCAGTTGCTCCGCGCCCACCTCCGGCGTGCCGCGCGAGACGTTGTCGAGCGCGACGAAGTGCACGCCGCGATGATCGAACGAGTAGTGCGTCTCGCCGAAAAACTGCCGGTACAGCGCGCCGCCGTCGAGCGCGGCATCATGCTCGCCGGGGACATGCATGACCTTCTTCGCCTTCAGCCGCGCGGTGAGCGTCTGGAAGAGCTGCATCCGCTTCGCGTGCTCGCCCGCGGTCTCCGACTCGTGCGTCAGGTCGCCGGTGAAGAGGATCAGGTCCGGTTGCGGATCGAGTCCGTTGACGATCTCGATGGCGCGCTCGAACGCCTTCGTCCCGGTCGGATTCGGCGGCCCCGAGAATCCGACGTGCGCGTCGCTGAGCTGGACGAGCCGGAATGGACTGACCGCCTCGCCGTTCTGCCGCCGAAACCATCGCGTCATCGCCGACGCCGTTCCGCCGCCGGCCATGCCGGGTGCAATTGTGATGAGCGCGCCGACGCCAAGAGACACGCCGGAAACTCGCAAAAACTTACGCCTGTCGATCGGTTCCACCATCGTCAACCCCTTTCGGTTCGACGATGGAACTGGCGGGAGGCCGTTTCCATCCCGCCGTCACAGAACGTTCACTCTGCGCGTGTTACTTGATCACCGCCCGCACCCCGATCGTCCCGGTGGCATTCGGATCATCCTTCGAGCTCACGGCGATCGACTCGTTCAGCGCGCCCGCTTTCGCGCGAGCCCCGTCGACGGTCACGGTCAGCGCTTCCTTCGCTTTCGGCGCCAGCTTCACCTTCGTGTCGTACTCGTAATAGAGACACTTGCACGTCGAGCGCGCCACCGAAATCGACAGCGGCGTCGCCGAGAGATTCGTGATCTCGAACTGCCGCACCGCGCGCGTTCCTTTGCGGATCGTGCCGTAGTCGGCGACTTCCGGCGTGATCCGGATCGAGTCCGCGGCCGCCACAGGCGCCGGCGTCACGGCCGCTGTCCCCGCGGTGTCCGCATTCGTCGTCGAAACGGGCTGCTCGATCACCTGCGGCGTGGTCTTCTTCTTGTCCGAGCTGGCGCGCCAGATCAGCCAGCCGATGATGCCGAGGACGACCACCGCGATCAGAAGCATCAGCAGCATGCGCGAGCCGTTGTTCGAGGGACGATCGACCGGACCGTCGTAGCTCGTGATGCCGTGATCCGTCACCGGTTCGGACGAGACGAGCGGTCTGTTGCCCGGCGCCGTCCCCATCCGCTGAGTCTCCGCGAACGCAGGCGTCGGAACGGCCACCGTGCCGGACGCCGTTCCCTTCCCTTCCAGCTCATCGAGCTTGCGCATCGACGCGTCGATCGACGCGACCAGCCGCTGATACTCCCCCGCCAACTGCTCGGTCGGCGCATCGGGAATCATCCGCGTCAGAGCGTCGCGATGCGTCCGGTAATGCTGCCGCAACACCTCGATCTCCCGCGCCCGGTCTCCCCGCTTCACATTCACGGTCCCAAAATCATCAGACATCGGTCACCTCGGACTGCCCATCTTTGCAAAAACCGGGCGGAGGGACAAATGTGCTGAACCACAGAGGCACAGAGGACACAGAGAAACTCTGTGATCTCTGTGTCTCCGTGGTGAAATGATTTCGGGGACTGGCACTACTGTGCCTGGTAACGCTCCCAATCCGCGGCCACGTCGATATCCCACCGCACCGGCAACACGGCGACGGTGCTCTGCCACTCGGCGATTTTCGAGATGGTGGTGGTGAAGACGGAGTTGGTGCCCCAGGCAACGTCCTGAAAAATCGAGGGATCGAAGGCGGCGGCGCGGCAGCCGATGAGGTAGTAGCCGCCATCTTCAGCGGGGCCGAGGACCCATTCGCAGGAGTCGAGGAGGGCGAGGGCGTGGTCGATGAGCTCGTGCGAGAGGGAGGGGTCGTCGACGCCGATGGCCACGATTTTTTGCGTGGCGTGAAAGAAGAAGCGCTCCGAGAAGGCCATCGACAGGCGGTCGCCGAGGGTTTCGCCCGTTTGCATGGCGGTGGGGAGATTGCCGAAGGCATTCGCGAGCGACTCGCCATTCGCGTTCTCGGTCGGAGCCCATAGGATTTCGATTTCGGTTTCGGAGGATGGTTGTCCGATCGACGCCAGCAGATCGCGCAGCATCGTCTGGTACGCGGCCAGCGCGGCATCGTCACCGATCGACTCCGCTAATCTCGTCTTCACGCGGCCGCGCTCAGGCAGGCGCGCGAAGACGAGCAGGCGCTGCGCGGGGGGCGGCACGGTGGGGAACACGCGCCGAGTATAGTTTCGCGCTCGATGCGGACCATCGCACTCCTGACCGATTTCGGCACGCGCGATCCGTACGTTGCGGCGGTGAAGGGCGTGATCGCGTCGCGGTGCGAGTGCCACACCATCGACCTCACGCATGACATCGCGCCGTTCGATGTTTGGGAGGCGGCGTTTTTTCTGCGCGACGTCGTGCGCTACTGGCCGCCGGGGACGATCTTCGTTTGCGTCGTCGATCCGGGCGTCGGCACGGCGCGGCGCATTCTCGCGGTCGAATCGGATGGACGGATTTTTCTTGCGCCGGATAACGGGTTGCTGCATTTCGTCCGAGGGGATGCCTATGAGGTGACGGACCAGTCGCTGTTTCTGGCCGACGGCTCGACCACGTTTCACGGTCGCGATCGATTCGCACCGGTGGCGGCGGCAATCGCGAATGGAACGCGCATCGAAGACCTCGGGCCGCGCGTCGACGATCGCGTTTCGCTCGACTACACGCCGGGGTGCATCATCCGCATCGATCGATTTGGTAACTGCGTTACCGATCTCGTTCCGCCGCCGACGCCATTCGCGGTGTTGGTCAAGGATCAGCACATCGACGATATCCGCACGAACTACAGCGGCGACGGCGCGTTTCTCATCATCGGCTCGACGGGCGCGATCGAGATCTCCGTCGCTGGCGGCAGTGCGGCGTCGCTCTTGCAACTTCGGCGCGGCGATCGCGTCACGATCGTTCCGAAATGACGACTGACTACGTGCAATCCCGCGAAGTGAAACGTCCGCGCGGACGGCTGCGGCGGCTCGTGCTGCCGCTGCTGATCGCGCTCGTGATCCTGATCGCGGCGCTGTTCGCCGTGGCGTTCGTTCCCCTCGTCAATGCGCGCGATGCGTGGCTGCGTGGACGATATCCGGAAGCGATCGCCACCGGCGAGAAGTGGTCGGCGCTTCATCTCTGGCCCGCACGCTACGACCAGCTTCTGGCCGCCGCGTATCTCGCTTCGGGGAATGAAGCAGCGGCGCGGCCTTACATCATCCCGACCGGTGCGATGCGAAGTCCGATCATTCCGAAAATCGAGCTGGCGCGACGTCTGTTCGCACGCGACAGGTACGCCGGCTTTCTCGCGTACGACGCGGCGTTTCCCGATCGCATCGAGAACCCCGATATCCCTCTCTACCGCGCGGCCGCGATGCTCGTCACGAATCGTCCGGCCGAGGCGCAGAAGGCGTTCGCGTCGATCGACAAAGCTCATGTGGATTCGTCGCATTACGGCGCATTGCAGCGCGCTCTGGCGGCGCGCACATCCGGCGATGCGCCGTATGTGTTCGACCGCGACGGCGGCACCATCGCCGCGATTCGCGCGAACACCGTCGTGACCACGAACGACGACTTCGCGCCGCTGATCGACAGCAAAGCCGGTTCGTTGACCATCGGCGCGAAACTGCCGCAGCTCGGCGCGAACGACACCATCGAGACCACGCTCGATCCGTTCGTGCAGAAAGCGGCGCTGAAGGCGCTCTCGGGATTCCGCGGCTCGCTCGTCGCCATCGATCCGCGCACGAACGAGATCCTCGCCATCGCCAGCAGCGCGGGAAAGGGCCCGATGGCCAACCTCGCGCTCGAGCATCAGTACGAGCCTGGGTCGGTCGTCAAGGTATTGACCGGTTTGAACGCCGAGAATGGCGGCGCCGATCTGACGTCGCTCTTTCCGTACAACTGCAAGGGATTCCTCGATATCGACGGCCGCCATTTCGGCGACTGGCTCGCCTCCGGCCACGGCAATCTGAGCTCGATCGACGATGCGCTGGCCGTCTCCTGCAACGTTTTCTTCGCTGACGTCGGCCTTCGCCTCGGCGCCGATCGCCTCACCCGCTTCATGACCGCCGCCGGTTTCAACGGACAGGCGAACCTCGGCGTTTTCCAGGTGCCGCTCGGAAAAATCGTCGGGCCGGTCTTCAATCATTTCGAGACCGCCTTCCTCGCCATCGGCCTCGAACACGAGTCGATGAACGCGCTGCACGTGGCCATGCTCGCGTCGATGATGGCGAACCGCGGCGAACTGACGACGCCGAAGCTGCTCGTACAACGGCGCTCGATTCTCGGCGACGTCGTGTACACCGCGCCGAAGCAGGGAACGACGCGCCTGGCATCCCCCGCCGCCGCCGAAACGATCGTACACGCGATGGAAGCCGTTGCGACGGAAGCAAAAGGGACGGGGCGCCGCGCCCCGGTGGCCGGCATTTCACTGGCCATGAAAACCGGCACCGCCGGCGAACGGAAGAGCGGGCTGGAAGCGCTGATCCTCGCCTTCGCGCCGGTGGAGTCGCCGAAGATCGCCTTCGGAGTGATCGCCGAGGATGCCGGCCCCGCGGAGTTCGCAGGGGCAAAGATCGCGCACGATTTCCTCGAGGCGATGGCGCCGCGCTTGCGGTGAACGAAAAGCGTTGAACCACAGAGACACAGAGGGCACAGAGAAAACCTCAGTGATCTCTGTGCCTCTGTGGTTCAACGCTTCGGTTTAGAGGCATGGCAGAATACGGACATGCCGTCCGGTCGTGACAGACGTCGTTCCGAGCGCTTTCCGACGGCGTCGATTCCGGTGCAGCTTTCCGACATCGACGGCGAGTTGATCGACCTCAGTCTCAGCGGCGCGGCGGTCATCCACCGTTCGCCCGTCAACGCCGGGGCGCCGGCCACGCTGGTCTTTCCCAGCTACGGCGGCATTTACATCCCGTGCAAAGTCCTGCGTTCGCTCGTGCAGGTGCGGCGCGCGGGCGACGAGCCGGAGTACGTCTTCCGTTCTGCGATTTCGTTCGCGGACATGGAGCCGGAGCAGCGCGATCCATTGCGCGAGTTCCTGCAGATCCAGATCGCGCGATTGAAGGAAAAGCAGGAGCAGGCCGCTGCGGCCGAGGCCTAACGCGTCGCGCTGTACTCGCTGAACATCCCCAACTCGACGTGGCGATTCACGTCGCTGAATCCCGCGCCGCGCAACGCGTCGAGGATCACGGTTGGCCGCACGCAATCTCGCGTCGTGGCCCAGTAGTACGCGAGCATTCGTCCGACCTTGCGATCGCGCGCGATGACGGTGGCCAGCGCGGGAACGACGCCGCCCATGTACGCGCCGAGGAAGGTGCGGGCGGCGCGCGACTCGGGGGCGGTGATTTCGAGAATCAGCATCCGTCCACCGGAACGCAGCACGCGACGGCATTCGCGGAAGACGCCTTCGAGGTCAGCAAAGTGCCGCATCGCGAAACCGATGCTGATCATGTCGAACGACTCGTCGCGGAACGGAAGATGTTCGCCGCCACCTTCGACGAGCGAAAAACGCGCTTTTGTGCGGCCTGCGACGAGCATTCCGATGGAGGGATCGATGCCGATGATCGCATTCGCATCGCCCGTGATCGTCTTCGCGGCACGCGCCACGACGCCGGTGCCGGTGGCGACGTCGAGCAGACGCTCGCCCTTCTTCAGCCCAGCGCGTTCGAGCGCCTGGCGGCGATAGCGATTGCCCGAGCCAAAGCTGAGGAAGGCGACCGACCAGTCGTACCACGGCGCGGTGTCATCGAAAAGATCGCGGACGAAGTGCTCGCGCTCTTCCGGAGCGCCGTAGTAGTCGGCGAGCGGAGGATGAGGAACGACAGGCGTCAACGCCGGCTCCCCATGCTTTCGAAAATTGCGTCGACCGTCCGCGTGTCGCCGCGGGCGTAGGCATCGTCGATGTCCTTCACATACGCATCGATCGAGCGCGTGAACACGCGGTCGTTGCCGCCTTTCGCCTCCTTCGTTTTCTCGTGGCCGAGGAGCGTGCGGACGTAGAGCGACTTCTCGTTCGCGGACATCGATTGCCACTGCGCGCGATCGATGTTCGTGCGATGGCAGGCGAGGATGAACAGAAGTGCGATTGCGATCGCTGTCGCTCTCATTCCCTTCGCCACCGTTGTGCGATCGGCATCTGGCGTCCGCTGCCGAAGGCTTTGTTCGACACGCGCAGCGTCGGCGCGGCCTGGCGGCGCTTGAATTCGTTCGTGTCGACAAGTTTCAAAATGCGCTTGACCAGCTCGCGATCGAAACCTTCCGCAACGATGGCGTCGACCTCCATCCACTCCTCGATGTAGAGCTTGAGGATGCCGTCGAGCACGTCGTACGGCGGCAGCGAATCCTGATCGGTCTGATTGGGACGCAGCTCGGCCGACGGCGCCTTCGTGATCGACGACTCCGGAATCACGGCGCGGTTGCGATTCAGCCAGCGCGCTACGCGATAGACCATCGTCTTGTAGACGTCGCCGAGGAGCGCCAGGCCGCCGGCCATGTCGCCGTAAAGCGTGCAGTAGCCGACCGCCAGCTCCGACTTGTTGCCGGTGGAGACGACCATCGCGCCGGTGCGATTCGACCAGGCCATGAGGATGTTGCCGCGGATGCGCGCCTGCGCATTTTCGTTCGTCAGGTCGAACGTCTCGTTGCCGAACAGCGCGTTGAAGGCATCCTCGTACGGCTGATAGATCGGCGCGATCGGAACGACGTGAAAGGCGATTCCGAGGTTCGCCGCGAGCACGCGCGCGTCATCGATCGAGCCTTGCGACGAAAACTGCGACGGCATGGCAATGCCGGTGACGTGCTCCGCGCCGAGCGCTTCGACGGCGATCGCGGCGGTGACGGCGGAGTCGATGCCGCCGGAGAGCCCGACCACGACGTCCTTGAAGCCGCACTTGCGGATGTAGTCGCGCAGCCCGAGGATCAGCGCGGCGCCGATTTCTTCATCTTCCTCGAGTGACAAGACCGATTCGCACGGCGCGCCTTCAAGATGCACGAGCGTGTTGTGCTCCTCGAATGCCGGCGCGCAGAAAATCGTCTGCCCCTTCGCGTCGATCACGATCGACGAGCCGTCGAACAGCAGTTCGTCGTTGCCGCCGACCTGGTTCACGTAAACGAGCGGGATGTCATACCTCATGGAAATGCGCGAGAAAAGCTCGTAGCGCGAGCGCCGCTTGCCGCTGTTGAACGGCGACGCGGAAATGTTGAGGATGACCTGCGCGCCCTGTCGCGCCAGCTCGTCGATCGGGTTGCGGCAGTAAATCTTCGTGCCGAGGATTTCGTCGTCGAACCAGAAATCCTCGCAGATGGCGATACCCGCTTTGACGCCGGCGATCTCGACGACGCCGACGCTGCGTCCCGGCTCGAAGTAGCGCAGCTCGTCGAAGACGTCGTAGGTCGGCAGCAACGATTTGTGCTGCTCGAGGATGATCTTTCCATTGCGCGCGACGATCGCTGCGTTGTGCAGCGGCTTGCCGCACCACGACGCGCTGCGCGTGATGCAGCCGAAGACAAGCGTGACGTTGCCGGTCATGGCCGCTAGTTCATCGCGCGTCCGCAACGCGGCGTCGACGAAGATCTCGCGATCGAGCAGGTCGAGCGGCGGATATCCGGTCACGGCCAGCTCCGGCGCCAGCACCACATCCGCCCCCGCCTCCACCCCCTCGGCATACGCGCGCCGGATCAACTCCGCGTTCGCCGCAAGTGCGCCGACGGTGGGATTCAACTGAGCGATGTAAATCTTCATGCGCCGAAAACGATTCTATCTTGCGAGCGCGCAGCGCTGCGCAAGGGAGCGCTGGCGTCTCGCCGGCTGGCTCGGCTGCGTCCTCGCTGCCGAATGGGAGGACGTCGCGAGTGTTGAGTCTCGCGGCCGCCCTCCTCGGTTACTCGCAACTGTTGCGACATTGCCGGGCTGGCAGCGAGACGCAGCCAGGCCAGCCGGCGGGACGCCAGCGCTCCGCTGCGTTAGCGCGCTTGCAAGATCTGGTACGTCGCTCTGGCGATCTCCAGCTCCTCATTCGTCGGAATCACCCACACGCCCACACGCCCGGCACTGATGCGGCGTTCGTCGGTGCGCGGTGCGCGGTTGGCGGCGTCGTCGAGGATCACATCGAGGAAGCGAAGTCGTTCGCAGATGCGCTGGCGCACCGACGCGGAGTGCTCGCCGATGCCTGCAGTGAACGCAATCGCGTCGACGCCGTCGAGCGCGGCGCAATAGCCGGCGATGTACTTCGCGGCGCGGTAGGCGAAGACGTCGAGTGCCAGTTGCGCCCTCGGATCCGACGACGCTTCAAGCTCGCGCACGTCGCCGCTGAATCCGGAGATGCCGCGCAATCCGGATTGATGATTGAGGAGATCGTCGAGATCGCCGTGCCCGTTCCGCAATAGATAAAGGATGGCGCCGGGATCGAGATCGCCGGCGCGCGTCCCCATCACCAGCCCTTCCATCGGAGTGAAGCCCATGCTCGTGTCGACGCTGCGGCCGCCGCGGATGGCACAGACGCTGGCGCCGTTGCCGAGGTGCGCGACGATGAGCTTGTCGCCGGCGTTGAGCGTGTTGAGTCGTTTCGAGACGTATGAATACGAGATGCCGTGGAAACCGTAGCGGCGAATGCCGAGGTCCTGCGGGATCGCGTAGGTGGAGGCGACATCCGGCAGCGTGCGATGAAATGCGGTGTCGAAGACCGCAACGATCGGAACTCCCTTTCGTTCGCGCCGAACGTCTTCGATGGTTTTGACGGCCAGCGGATTGTGCAGCGGCGCGAGCGCGGAGAGTTTGCGAATCTCATCGAGCACGGCGTCATCGACGATGGCCGGAGTTTCGAATCGCGATCCGCCGTGAACCACGCGAATGCCGACGGCGTTGACCTCCGTCTCGGCCACACGCTCCTCGCTAGGCATCGCGTACGTCGCCGATTTCATCGACGAACTTCCCGGATTGAGGACGAGGATCTTCATAACGATTTCCGGAAGCATCGCACGACCGCCGTCTCCTCGAAACCGAGCGCACGATGCGCTGCCGCGCTGGAAACGTTGTCGGCCTCCGTGTCGGACGCGAGCTCCGTGCAATCCTGCGACCGCGCCCACTCCTCGGCCGCGTGAATCAACGCCGCACCAACACCGGTTCCGCGCGCATCCCCATCGACGTACCACCCTTCCACGAATGCCACGCGATCCGTTTCGCAACCCTCGGCATACGGACGAATCGACAGCTCGACGAACCCGATGGCGTCCGCATCGAACGCGATCAACACCGCAAGCGGCTCACGCGCTTCACCGGAAAAATAACGGTCGATTGCCTCCGCATGATCGGTCGCCGGCCACAACGCATTGCGCATGCGCAACCACGCCTGGCGATCGCTGCGTTCGACCGGCCGTACGAACATGGCCTTCTTTATACTCTTCGCGACCATGGCGAAATCGCTCGTTACGCTTTGCCTGCTAGCGCTTCTGTCCACCACGGCAATCGCGGACGAGACGCCCGCCTCGGTCGCGCTGCTCGTGAACGACGCCGACGCGCAGGCCGTCGCCGTGCGGATCGCGCCGGCTCTCAGTGCGAAGGACAGCATCATGCGCGCGGCTGCATCCCGCGTCGCGCTGGTGCGCGGATTGACGAGCGTCGTGCCACAACTTCGAACGGCGTTGGCGACGGAAACCGATCCCGACGCAGCGCGCGAAGAAGTGCGCGCACTCATCATTCTCGGCGACGCCGCGGACGTCGATCGCGCCCGCGACGCAACACGCAAACTGCCGCCGGCGATCGATGACGTGATCGCGGTCGCCGTGTCGCGCCGTCCCGACGCGTTCGACATTTACGCGAGCGACCTTCGCGAGCACGGATACGTTCCCGACATCGCATTCTTCACGCAGGCACTCTGGCGCCGGCCTGTCGCCGGAATCGCCGCCGGCTCGCGCCTCCTCGGCATGCGCGACGCCGCCGGCTGGCGTGCGCTGTTGACCGCGATGCGCGAAGCGCATCTGGCCATGCAGCCCGGCGTACTCAGCGCCTCGCTCAACATGCCGGTTGAAGACATCCGCACCGCGTCGGTCTGGTATCTCGTCCGCTCCTACGTCCCCGATCCGACCCTGATCGACGCGACCGTCCGCACCGCGCTGGCGGAACCAAAAGAGGAAGCGAGCACGCGCGAAGCATTCGGGCGCGAGCTTCTCCGGCGCATGTTCGGCGCCGAACGTGTCGACAATCCGCGCTGGCTCGAATGGCTGCAGAACGCCGAAGCCGATCCGCTGATCGGCAACGACGATGCGCTGTTCCAGTACTTCACCGACAAGGAGTTCCAGGTCCGCAAGAACCACTGCGGCGTCACGCCCTACGATTGCAAGATGCCGGAGTCGCGCCCTTTGAAAAAGATCCCGTCGTCCGCGGTGAGGCAGCCGGACTACTTCCTGCCGGACGTGCTTCCTCGGGGCGTGGCCGACGCGGTCATCTCTGAGTCACGCTGCAACGGTGAATGGCTGGCACTGGCCGGCGCGGCCAGCGATACCGCCGGACGTATCCAGAGCGTCGACGTCAAGCGCATTCAAATGGATTCCGCATGTGAAAAGGCGATCACGACGCTGATGCGGCTGTCGCTGGCAACGCCGTCCTCAATCGACGCATCGCTGAAGAGTGAAAACATCCTGCTCGTTCACGCCCGCAAACAACCGGCCTGCCTCGACGAAGGTCCACTGGCGACGTCGGCGGAATCCACGGTTCACCGAGTGGGCGGCGAGATCTCCGCACCAACGGTCAAACGGCGCGTAGAGCCGCACTTTCCGGAGTCGGCACGCCGCGCCATGGGCGGCGGGAGGAGCGTAATCGTTATCATCAACAGCATCATCAGCCGCGAGGGGTGCGTTCGCGCCATCAACCTTCTTCTACAGTCGCCCTATCCTGAGTTGAACGGCGCCGCTCTTCAGGCCATCGCACAATGGACCTTCGAGCCCGGCCGGCTTCACGGCGTTCCGGTCGACGTCAGTTTCAATCTCACTGTGAATTTCATCGTCGACCGGTAATAACGATCACAATAGCCACGCATATCCGATCTTGAGGAACAGCGTGCGGTCGGCGCGCCTCAGGTCCACACGCTCATCACCGAAGGAACTGTCGGAATAGCCGACATAAAAAACGGTCTGCGGATTAATCTTGTACGAGAAGAGAAATTGCGTGAAGAGATCCTTCGACCTGCGATCGACGGAAAAACGATAGAGCGACGGGTCGCGGGTGACGTCGCTGTATTGCACGATGGCGCGCGCGAGCGTGCGGATGTTGAAGTGATAGATCACCGTGCTCTGGGCCAGTCCCGCGGTGAAGAGGCGGCCGCCGGCGACGTCGAGGTGTTCCGCCGTGTAATCGAAAGCGACGGATAAACGACGCCCGAGGTTCAATTCACCGCCCGGCTCGACGACGAAAATGTCGCCTTGGCGCTCATTGGAGAAATCGATCGTCTTTCCGCCGTGAGTTGATAAATAGCCGTAGAAGCTCGACGTAGGACGCGACTCAACATAAAAGTTCCAGCGCGGATCGTTGTAATAGACACCGCGGAAGTATTCGTGGTTCGGCGAGTAGGTGGCCTGCACGAACGTTTGTCTTGTGCCGAGGTACGTCACCTGGAAATCCTGGCCGCTTTCTTTGATCTTGCCGGCGCTGTCGGTCGTCCAGTCCGCGCCTGCAAAAAACTGGATTTCCGTGTACCACTGGCCCGGTTTGCCCCAGAAGTTTCGCTGGATGTAGCCGCTCGGCTGTTTGACGTTGACGCGCGTCACGAATCCGCTGTCGCTGCGAAATCCCGGCCCGAGGTCGGAGTAGCGCGCCGCCCATTGCCAGTTGCGCGTGGAATGGTTGTAGCGGATGTTGAAGGCATCGTCCGAAAAAGAGCCGAGAGGCTGGAGATTTTCGATCGCCACTGTATGCGGATATTCGGTCGCGCTGCGCAGGTATTGAAACGTCACCGAGTCCGCCTGCGTGAAACGGAAAAGGCCGTCGATACCTCCGACTCCGTTCGAATAGCCGTTCGCGGAACGTCCGGTGAAGAGCACGCCGACTGACGACGTCTTGCCGACGTCGCGCCGATAGCGCGCCACGACCGCATTCACGTTCTGATCGATCGACGTCAGGCCGGAGCCGTCGTAACTTGGGAAGATCAGATTGTTGACGCGGTCGCGCGTGATGACGGCGCCGAACGCGTTCTTCCCTTCCTTACCGGTCACCTTGATGCCGAGCTCCGGATCGGCGACGGTGCGGGTGAAGACGGCGTTGATCGGCGTCGAGAAAAAGTCGGCCCCTTCGAGAAAGAACGGCCGCTTCTCCGGGAAGAAGAGCGCGAACCGCTGGTTCTCCGCGAGCTGCGCGGCGTCGGCTTCGACCTGCGAGAAGTCGGGATTTACCGCGGCGGACACGGTGACGTTCGGCGTGACGCCCCATCGCATCGAAAGGCCGGGATCGACCTTGGCGTCGCCGTTCTTCAGCTCACCGTCGGGGAAATCGGGCCGCACCGCGGTCTGGTGCGCGGTGATGGTCGGATCGAGCTCGAGGTTGCGTCCCGGCCGCAGGTCGCGGAATCCGGTGAGCTTGTCGAACTGGCAGATCAGGCACGGCGAGCCGCGGTCCGTCGGCATCGTGCGCAGGCGGTGCCGGTCTTCGCGCGGCCAGTCGCGCGAGGCCATGAAGCCCCACGTCTGCACGCCGGAGCCGCGCGGAAATCGCAGCTGCGTGAATGGAATGGCGATCTCGACGACGTAGCCGTCGGCCGTAATCCGCCCCTCCGACGCCCAGATCGCATTCCACGACCAATCCTCCGAACCATCGACGTCGCTGTTCGTTGCGTCCATCTGCACGCCGAGCGGATTGACGCGAAACTGAAATGCGCGCCGCTGGTCGTTGAACGTGTCGATCATGAAGCCGACCGTATCGTCGCTGAAAGGGATGTCGCGATCGGTCAGATGCGCGCTGATGGCGGCCGGCTTGGCATCGTACGCACGGAAGGCGACGTACAAATTCTGCCGATCAAACGTGAGCAGGACGTCAGTCTTGGTCGGCGCCGGAACGTTGTCGCCCGGATGCCATTCGTAGTTGAGCGGGATCGTGGACGCGGTTTTCCACGCCTCTTCGTCGAGATTGCCGTCGACGCGAATCGGCCCGCTGGCCTCATGAATCTGAAACGTCGAAGGCTGCCGCTGTTTCGCGGCGGGCTTCTCCACCACCGGAGTTTGCGCGGCAATCGCCGAAGCCATCGATAGAAGCCCAATCGTCGCGAGTCCGATCGCCACACGCATGCCTTGCCCTCACAATCTGATTGCTAACACTACTTCGACGGCGCAGAAACTGATTAGTTGGTTGAAACGGCGCGGAGGGAGGGAAGTTGCGCCGCCACAGTAAGAAGAATCGCAATTGTGATGCAGCGCCTGATCATGGCGTTCCTGCCTCAGGTCGCATCAATGCGCGTGGCCTGACGTCCGACCAGCTTCCACGAGCCGTTGGACGCACACCAGACATTCGTGAATCGCCGTCTTATGACAGGTCCGTCGTCTACGTCCTTGACGGCATCATGTCCCATGACCAGCACCACGTCGTCATGTCTCGTCATTACCTCGATATGCTGGTCCAGCGACACATGGCGGATGATGCCTCGCTCGAGCAGGTCCAGAACCTGCGAACAATCATTGACGCGGTTCAGCGGCGAATTCACGCGGAGGTTCTCCGACCATAGTTGTCGAAGGCGGCCGATGTCCTGAGCCAGAAATGCGATTCGCGTCTCCTCCTCCAACCGCTCGATTTCATCCTGCCAGGAACTTCCGTCCGTAGTCGCGTTCAACGTCTCATCCTCCTCATTGTCTGACTTGAGTCCACACTCCGGGATAATCGATCACAAACCCTTCCGGCGACACCGCAAGGCTGGCCCGGAAGCTGCCCCCTCGGGATTGATATTCGTAGCGCAACTCGCCGGAGCGGAGATAGCCCTGATCGAGCGGCTGCAGATCAAAATCCGGAAACCGCAACCAGGCAGCGACGACATTCTGGGAGCCGCCGACCGGCAACGCGAGCCGGCGAATCGGCAGGAGGTTGGTCGCCGGCGTGAACGCAAAATCGATGTCGACGCAGCCGCGAACGGCCTCGATGACCTGATCGTTGACCGTCCATTGCCCGTCCGCTCCAACCTCGATCCGAAGGTCGATTCTCCTCGGACCAACCCACCCTTTGACGCCGGCGGAGCGCGTACGCCAGCCGCCGTCCAGCGTCACGATATAGCTCACATGACAAACCGTTCCCGATCGCACAACGACCGCAGCGCCTTCGAGCGCCCACCCCTCGCCCGACGGCGACAGCGTGGCGGCATCGTGCCCCGGAACGTCGAGCCGGCGCCACGCGACATTCGTAATGTCTGTTGTTGTTTGCGAAACCATAGCGAGAGGCGAATTTTACCGCGTTGCCGCGCAGGGCTACGGACGCGCGATGAGTACCGCGTTCGTTCCGCCGAACGCGAATGAATTCGACATCACGCAACGGACATCCTGGTCGGTTCGTCCGCGGCCGGGAACGTAGTCAAGATCGCAGTCGGCGTCGGGGACGTCGAGATTCGCGGTCGGCGGCACGGCGTGGCGATTCATCGCCAGGAGCGAGATGACGAACTCCAGGGCGCCGGCGCCGCCGAGGAGGTGGCCGTGCATCGACTTCGTGGAGCTGACGGGGATCTTGTACGCGCGGTCGCCGAACACCTTCTTGATCGCGCGCGTTTCGGTGACGTCGTTCAACACGGTCGCGGTGCCGTGCGCGTTGACGTAGCCGACGTCGTCCGCCGCGATCTTCGCGTCGTCCAGCGCCAGCGTCATGGCCATCGCCTGCCCTTCGACCGACGGCTTGGTGATGTGTTGGTGATCGTTGCTCGATCCGTAGCCGATCAACTCGCCGTAGATCCGCGCGCCGCGGCGCATGGCCGACTCGCGCTCTTCGAGAATGACCATCGCCGCGCCTTCGCCGAGGACGAGGCCGGTGCGATTTTTCGAGAAGGGCCGGCAGGCGGCGGAGAAGTTCGCAGGGTCGGGCATCGCCAGCACGTGCATCGCCTGCCACGACTTGTAGAAGCCGAAGGTCAGCGGCGCCTCGGCACCGCCGGCGATCATCACGTCGGCGTAGCCGTGACGGATCTGCCGGAAGGCCTCGCCGATCGAAACCGACGACGACGAGCACGCGCAGGAGTACGTGAGATCGGGTCCGGCCAGGCCGTGTTGAATGGCGATGTGGCCCGCGGGCGCGTTGTTCATCACCTTCAACACCGTCAGCGGCTTCACGCGATCGGGATCGCGCAGCAGCAACTGCGCGAAGGTCTCTTCGAGCGCGTTCGCGGTGCCCATGCCGGTGCCGAACGAAACGCCGGAGCGGGCACGGTTCGCGTCGGTGAATTCGATGCCCGAGTCCTTCACCGCCATCGATGCGGCGGCGATCGAAAACTGCGTGACGCGATCGTACTGGTCGGGACGCTGAACGTACGGCGCAGGATCAAACTCCGCGGCGCCGCCGGCGTTCGAATTTGTCCCCTTTGGTCCCTCGGTGACGACTTCGCGCACGCCCGAGCGCCCTTCCATCAGCGCGGAGAAGAGCGCGTCGGGATCGTTGCCGAGCGGCGAGATCACGCCCATTCCTGTCACCACGACGCGCCTCATGTCTGCTGAGCAACGTCGCGAAACCGCGTGGCTCTTCCAGTTACCGCGGGATGAAAACGCGATAGATCAGCGCGGTTCCGAAACCCCAGGCGGCGTTGACGATCGGCCCGATCATCATGGCGCGCGGCTTCCATCCGGCGCCGATCGGCTGATGCTTGATCGGAGCGACGATGAACCACGCTACTAGTGTCGGCAGAATCGCGCCGATGACGATCGCTGCGATCCAGAACGACGCGCCGCGGCGGCGTTCGATCATCGGCATCATGATCACGCCCCACACGCCGCCCCAGAACGCCAGCGAAATCACCGCAGGAATGCCGAACGGCGGCACGGGCTGCATCGGCCAGGCGGCGCGCGGCGCGAACCCGAACGTGTGCAGCAGCGCGAGGACGCATTGGTGAAAGACGAGCGTGGCCACGAAGCCGGCGACGAATGCGATCACGCCACGTTTGATCATCACAGCACCCTTCGAAAATAGTCGATCGTCTTCGTCAGCCCTTCTTCGAGCGGCACAACCGGCTCCCAATTCAGCAGCGTGCGCGCCTTGGTGATGTCAGGCCGGCGAATCTTGGGATCATCCTCGGGGAGCGGACGAAACTCGATCGGCGCCTTGCTGCCGGTCAGGCGTTTGATCTCCTCGGCGAATTGCAGCACCGTCATCTCGTTCGGATTGCCGATGTTGGTCGGATTCACCTCGTCCGACATCAGCAGCCGATAGATGCCTTCGATCAGGTCGGTGACGAAGCAGAACGAGCGCGTCTGCGAACCGTCGCCGAATACCGTCATCGGCTCGTTGCGCAGCGCTTGCGAGATGAACGCAGGCACGACGCGTCCGTCTTTGATCCGCATGCGCGGACCGTACGTGTTGAAGATGCGCACGATGCGCGTTTCGACGCCGTGGAAGCGGTGATACGCCATCGTCATCGCCTCGGCGAACCGCTTTGCTTCGTCGTACACGCCGCGCGGACCGACCGGATTCACATTGCCCCAGTAGTCCTCTTTCTGCGGATGCACGAGCGGATCGCCGTACACCTCGGACGTCGACGCGATGAGGTAGCGCGCGCCTTTGTCCTTGGCCACACCAAGCGTTTTGTGTGTCCCGAGCGAGCCAACTTTCAGCGTCTGGATCGGCTTCTCCAGGTAATCGATCGGACTTGCGGGCGACGCGAAATGGAGGACGTAATCGAGATCACCATCGATGTGGATGTAGTTCGTGACGTCGTACTTCACGAACGAAAATCCCTCGCGGCCGATGAGATGCTGGACGTTGGCAGGATTGCCGGTGATGAAGTTGTCGATGGCGATGACTTCGTGGCCGCGATCGAGGAACAGCTCGCAGAGGTGCGAGCCGAGGAATCCGGCGCCGCCGGTGATGAGCGCACGGCCCATCAGGCGGTGACCGCCTTGCGCACGTCTTCGGCGCGGCCGACCGACGAGTAGTAGAAGCCGAGCGCCTTCATGCGCTGCGGATCGTAGACGTTGCGGAGGTCGATGAGATTGGGAACTTTCATGGCCTTCTTGATGCGCTCGAAGTTGAGCGCGCGAAACGCGTTCCACTCCGTTGCCAGCACGATCGCGTCCGCCCCCTCGGCGGTTCCATACGCGTCTTCGCAATAGTCGACGTTCTCGAAAATCGCGCGGCTGTTCTCCATCGACTGCGGGTCGTACGCCTGAATGCGCGCGCCGAGGGCCTGCAGTCCCTTGACGACGGGGATGGCGGGCGAGTCGCGCATGTCGTCAGTGTCGGGTTTGAAGGCCAGGCCGAGGATGCCGATGGTCTTGCCCTTCACGTCGCCGCCCAGCGCCTCGATGATCTTGGTGACCATGCGCGATTTGATGTCGTCGTTGACGCGAAGCACCGCTTCCATGATTTGAAACGGGTAGCCGTGCGCGCGGGCGATCGTGGCCATGGCCGAGCTATCTTTCGGAAAGCACGATCCGCCAAAGCCGGGACCGGCCTGAAGGAACTTCGGCCCGATGCGAGTATCCAGCCCCATGCCGAGTGCAACATCCTGCACATTGCCGCCGACGCGCTCGCAGATCTGCGCGACTTCGTTGATGAACGAGATCTTCGTGGCCAGGAAGCCGTTCGCGGCGTACTTGATCAACTCGGCCGACTCGACGTTCGTCACGACGAACGGGATTTCGAGCGAGTGCAGTGGGGCGTAAATCTCGCGCATCAGCGCCACCGATTCCTCGTCCGAGGCGCCGATGACGACGCGGTCGGGCTTGAGGAAGTCTTCGATGGCCGAGCCCTCGCGCAGAAACTCGGGATTCGAAACGACGGAGCCTTTCTGGCCGTTGCCAGATTCCTCCAGGATCTGCTCGATCATCCGCCCCGTTCCGATCGGAACCGTCGACTTCGTGATCACGAGTTTCGGCCCGTTCATGTGCGAAGCGATCGTGCGCGCGACGTTTTCGACGTAGGTGAGATTCGCGGAACCGTCCGGCTTCGGGGGCGTGCCGACGGCGATGAAGATGGCGCGGCTGCGGCTGATGGCGTCACCGAGGTCGGTGGTGAAACGCAGCCGCCCCTCGTCCACGTTGCGGCTGACGATCTTGTCGAGACCCGGCTCGTAGATCGGAATCTGACCGTTGTTCAGAGCGTCGATTTTTTTCGGATCGATGTCACAACAGATGACGTCGTTGCCGAAGTCGGCCAGACCGGCCCCGGTAACGAGCCCGACATAGCCCGTTCCGATGACTGCGATATCCACCTGGAAAACCTCCGGGGCAAGTAGTGCGCGAACGCGCGGCGCGAGATCGTATCACCCGGCCATTACATGGGCGGTGAGGTTGACGTTGTCGTCGTTGTGGTCGTGGTAGTCGTCGTCGTGGCCACCGGCGGCACATCGGGCGCCGGTGGTGCCTCGGACTTCGTCATCGGCTTCGTCGTTGGTGGCGGTGGCGTCGACGGGGCCGGCTTCGACGATTCAGTGTCGTAGCGCTTCTGAATCCCGCTTTGCTGGCGGTTGCGGATCAGCCAGCGGAGGAGTTTCGATTCGTTGATGCCGATGAGGATGTCGTTGACGGATTCGTAGACCGAGGGGTCGTTGACGAGTTTGCCGGCAGTGCCTTCACCGCGGTTCAGTTTCGCGACCGTGTCGTTGAGCTGATGGAGCAGGCCGGTGAATTCGTTGAGGGCCTGATCGCCGTATTGCTTGTCGTTCATCAGACGCGGCACGAGGCCTTGGCCAGTTTGATACGACGCGCTGATCGCGGCCAGATTCGCTGACGTCGTCTTTAGATTGTCGACGAGATCGAAGACTTTCTTCTTCCCTTCCGGATCGGACAGCAGCGCCGGGATCATGCCTTGTCCGCTCTTGAGACTGCCCTCGACGTTGGCGACGAGCGTCTGCAGCGAGCGAGCGCTTTCCTGGATCGAGCCGGTGAGCGACGTTGCGTAGGCGTCGTCGTACACGAGGCGTCCGACCAGACCCTTGCCGCTCTCGACGTGGCCGAGGATGGCGTTAGTCTTGTTGAGCGTGGTCAGGAACGTGTCGGTGATGCGCTGTTTCGTCTCCGGCGTCGAGGTCAACTCGCCGATGAGACCTTCGCCGCGGTCGACGCGGCCGAGGATGTTCTTGAGCGAATACGAGATCTGCACGAAGTTGTCGACGAGATCCTCACCCGAGGAGATGAGCTGATCGACGTTGGTCTGGCGCGCGGCCGGAATCATGGCGCCGGGCTCGGTGGCATCGAACTTCGGGCTGCCGGGCGAGATGTCGATGTAGCTGTCGCCGGCAAGCAGGCCAAGCTTCTTCAGGCGGGCGCGGGAGTCGGTGCGGATGCGGTCGGCGTATTTGCGGTCGACCATCAGCACGATGTCGACGTCGCGCATTTTCGGATCGCGCGGAAGGGTGATGTCTTTGATGACGCCGACCGTGACGCCCGAAATCTTGACCGGGTTCCCCTCGGCTAGGCCGGTGACGTTGTCGAGGCGCACTTTGTATTCGTTCTTGCGCGAGAAGATCTTCTGCTCCGAGCCGATGAAGAAGACGAAGATCATCAGCACGAGCAGCGAGGCCGCAACGAGAAGCCCGACGCGGATCGTTTTTTCTTTGGGTTTAGGTGCCATCGTTTTGTCCGAATTGTTTCCTGGATTCTTCAATGAGGCGGCTGCGCCGCGGTGACGGCTGAGGCTTTCAGGAATTCGCGCAGGACCGGATGCTCCGAGGTGCGCGCTTCTTCCATCGTCCCCACCCACTCGAATACGCCTTTGTTGAGGAAGGCGATGCGGTCGCCGACCGAAAACGCCGACTGAATGTCGTGCGTGACGACGACCGAGGTAACGTTGAGTTTCGACTGCAGATCGATGATCAGCTCGTTGATTTTCTGCGACGTGATCGGATCGAGCCCCGTGGTCGGCTCGTCGTAGAGAATCATCTTCGGATCGAGCACGATCGACCGCGCCAGCCCGACGCGCTTGCGCATGCCGCCGGAGAGATCGACCGGCATGAGGTGCTCAGTATTCGGCAGGTTGACGAGGCCGAGCTTTTCTTTGACCGCGCGCGCGATCTCTTCCTCCGACATCTCCGTGTGCTCGCGCAGCGGAAAGGCGACGTTCTCGAAGACGTTCATGGAGTCGAAGAGCGCGCCGCTCTGGAACAGCATCCCGAATTTTTTCCGCACGCGATACAGCTCTTCCTCGGGATGGTCGGTGATGTCTTCATCTTCGACGATGACACGGCCGCTGTCGGGCGCTTCGAGTCCGAGCATGTGCCGCAGCGTGACCGACTTGCCGCTGCCCGACCCGCCGAGAATGACCAGCACTTCGCCGCGGTAAACCTTGAGGTCGGCGCCGCGCAGCACCTGCTTGTTTCCGTACGCTTTGTTGACGTCGCGGAACTCGACGAAGAGATCGCGCGGATGCAGCCTGCGATCAGGCGTCGAACGCGGCTCAGCGCGGCGGTCGGGTGCGATGGTCGTTTCAGTCATCAGAAGATGAAGAGGAAGACTTTCGTCAGGAAGAAGTCGAGGATCAATACCGTGATCGACGCGGTGACGACGGTGGCCGTTGTCGAGCGGCCGACGCCGTCCGCGCCGCCGCTGGTGCTGAGCCCGTTGTAGCAGGCGATCAGCCCGATCGTGAATCCGAAAAAGAAGGTCTTGCCGACGCCCGACGCGAGGTCGTTGTACTTGACGGTCTCGATGACGCTGCGGATGTAGAAGTTGGAACTGAGATGAAGGCTGCCGACGGCGATGATCAGTCCGCCGAAGATGCCGATGAAGCAGGCCAGCAAGGTCAGAAGCGGCATCATGATCGTGGTGGCCAGCACGCGCGGCACGACGAGCTTGCGAACAGGATTCGTGGCCAGCGCACGAAGGGCGTCGATCTGTTCGGTGACTTTCATCGTGCCGAGCTCCGCCGCGATGCCGGCGCCGACACGGCCACCGACCATGAGCGCCATCAGCACCGGCGCAAGCTCGCGGATCAGCGAGAGCGAAACGACTTTGCCGATCAGCAGCGCCCCACCGAACTCAGCGAGCGAATACGCGGTCTGCAGCGCGAGCACCATGCCGATGAAGAGCGAGGTGATGGCGACAATGGAGATCGACCGGACTCCGATCTGATCGAACTGCGCGATGACCACCGCGCGATCGACCGGTCCTCGTATGAACTGCTGGATGGTCTGCGTGGCCAGGTCCGCCACGCCGCCGAGGTAGTACAGCGCCTCTTCCCCATGCCGCTTGACGCGGTCAACGAGCACGTTCCCGCGCTCGATCAACGTCGGCGAGGCAGGCTTCGGGGCGGTGTTGGTTTCGAGGATGGAGGTCAAAGCGTGAGTGATGCTACTAAAGGTTAATTGAGAAGCGGTCTTTTATACTTTCAGGCCTCAAAGTATAATTCGCGGCTGCCTGGTTGTACCTGAGTACATGAACCCGACCGACTTTACCGCGCCGCCAGCAGGACGGATCGTAAGAACGAGCGACGGCGCTGCTGCATTCGTGCCGAGCCCGCTTCCTCCTGATCTTCCGCTTTCGTGGGAAATGCTCAACGCAATCACGCGTGCCGAACGCGCGGTTGCGAATCTGCGCGGCGTAGGCGCCACGTTGCCGAATCCGCACCTCCTGATTGCTCCTTTCGCGCGGCGTGAAGCCGTGTTGTCGAGCCGCATCGAGGGAACCCAGGCGTCGGTTGGCGACCTAGTCGCGTTCGAAGCGGGCAATGCTCCGGCGGACGCGGCGGATGTCCATGAAGTGGCGAACTATGTCGCTGCTCTCGACTTTGGTCTGGAACGGCTGAAGGACTTCCCGCTGAGCCTCCGTTTCATTCGCGAAGTTCACGAGCGGCTGATGCGCGGCGTGCGCGGCGGCAGCAGCAATCCAGGAGAGTTCCGGCATCTGCAGAACTGGATCGGCGCGCCGGGGTCGCGAATCGCCGCCGCGAAATACGTTCCGCCACCCGTACCCGACATGCACAAGGCGCTCGATGCCTTCGAAAAGTTTCTGCACGCGCCGTCGCATCTGCCGGCATTGATACGGTTCGCGCTCATCCACTATCACTTCGAGGCTATCCATCCGTTTCTCGACGGCAACGGTCGTGTAGGCCGGCTGTTGATCACGTTTCTCTTTCACACGGAGGAGTTGCTCGATCATCCGCTGCTCTATCTCAGCGGATTCTTCGAGCGGCATCGCGATGACTATTACCGTTTGCTTCTCAACGTCAGTCAGCATGGCGCGTGGGATGAATGGATCGCGTACTTTCTCAGCGCCGTGACCGAACAGGCGAACGACGCCGTTCGCCGCGCGAGCACGCTGCTCGCTCTGCGGCAGGAGTATCGAAAGCGCACGACAACGGCGCGCAACTCCGCACTTCTCGGAGCGATGATCGATCGTCTCTTTGCGTTGCCGGCGATCACAATCACTGCCGCGGCGCGCGAACTGGACGTGACCTATCGGGCCGCAAAGATGAACGTCGAAAAACTCGTTGCTTCAGGCATTCTCATTGAGCCGGCGACCGGCCGGAATCGCGTCTACATGGCTCGCGAGATCATCGACCTGCTCGAGGCTCCCTGACCGATGCGATGACTGCGCAGGTCCTGGCAGGTAACCGAGAGTTTAACTTCGAGGCATGTAGTTAAACCGAATCGACACTTTGGTTTCGTTGCCGCCTACTGCCCGCCGAAAATACTGCGCAGCAGCTTCCGCAGTCCGCGCTCCTCTTTCTTCTTCTGTGGTTGCTGCTGCGGCTGCGCCGGCTGTGCTCCGGACGGATTCGGGATCACGCCTTCGGCTTGCGACTCCGCCGGCTCGGTGTTGTCGCGCCAGAAGGGACTTGGCTCGCCGCTGCCGGCGTGGAGCGGGCATACCGAGGTGGGCTCGGTGCCGGCGACGAAAATCTCGTCCTTCGTTTGAGGGCAATACGGCGTCGCCAGCATCCCCGACTGCGGATCGATCTGGCGGTCGATGACGTCCTCGGGGCGTTTCCAATCGACGTCCGGAATGAGACCGCTGACGCGATTCATATTGTTCGCCCAGATCGGAACGCAGGCATCGCCGCCGGCGAGACGGATGCTGTGACTGTCGTCGAAGCCGAGCCACACCAGCGAAAGGATGCGCGGCGAATAGCCGATGAACCACGCGTCGTGATAGCTGCTCGTCGTTCCCGTTTTTCCGGCGAAGGGACGCTCGAAGCCGAGTTGGCGGGCCTTGGACGCGGTGCCGAATTCGAAGACGCCTTTCAGGACGTCGTTCATCACGTAGCAGACGCTGGCCGGCGCAACGCGCTTCATCTTGACTTCGCGCGACTCCAGCAATTTCCCCTCGGCAGTCGACACGGCCAGGATCGAGATCGGTTCGGCTTTCACGCCGAGGTTGGCGAAGGCGGAGTAGGCGTAGGCGATTTCGAGAGGGGTGACTTCGAACGAGCCGAGCGACACCGATGGATACGGCTCGAGGTGACTCTCGATTCCGATCGTGGACGCGGTCTTGATCACGTTCGGAATGCCGGCGTTCATCGCCGCGCGCACGGCGGGGATATTGTACGAATGCGCCAGCGCCTCGCGGACAGTGACTTGCCCGTGATAGCGAAGGTCGTAGTTCTGCGGACTCCAGACCGCGTTGCCGGTGCGAATGCTGATCGGCGAGTCGTCGAGGACCGTCGCGGCAGTGAAGGCCTGCTGGCCGCGCGCCGGATCCATCGCCGTCGCGTATACAAACGGTTTGAAGAGCGATCCCGGCTGCCGCCGCGCCTGAATGGCGCGATTGAACTGCGTCTTCGAATAGCTGCGTCCGCCGACGAGTGCCTTGACGTATCCCGTGCCGGGCTGGATGGTGAGGATCACGCCCTCGAGCGGCGTCGGTGATTTGCGCAGATACGGATAGCGCTTGTTCAGCGCGTCGATGCCGCTGTCGAGCGACTGTTCCGCCGACCGCTGCATGATCGTGTCGAGCGTCGTGAACACGCGCAGCCCCTCGGTGCGCAGTTGCGTCTCGGGATACGTCTCCTTCAACTGTTTGAGCACGAGGTCGACGAAGAACGGCGCGCTGCGCGACGTCTTCGGGAAGCGCGACGTCGTCAGCGGCGAGGCGACGGCCTGGTCGTACTCCGTGGGCGTGATGTAGCCCTGCTCCTTCATCAATTGCAGCACCGTATCGCGCCGCACTTTGGCGCGATCAGGATGCGACAGCGGCGACAGCACATTCGGCGATCGGATGATGCCGGCCAGCGTGGCCGCCTCGGGGAGCGTCAGGTACGTGACGTGTTTGCCGAAGTAGACCTGCGAGGCTTGTTCGACTCCGGCGATCTGCACCGAGCCGTTCTGTCCGAGGTAAATCTCGTTGAGATACGCCTCGAGGATCTGGTTCTTGGAAAAGCGCGCCTCCAGCAAGACCGCCATCAGCGCTTCATGAAGCTTGCGCGGAAGCGTGCGCTCTGGATTCAGAAAAAAGTTCTTGATCAGCTGTTGCGTCAGCGTCGAGCCGCCGTGCGTCATGTTCTTGTTGCGAATGTCGGTGACGAACGCCGCGAGCGTGCCGCGAATCGAGATCCCCTGATGGTGGTAAAAGTTTTTGTCCTCGGTGGAGATGATCGCTTCACTGACGACCTTCGGCACCGAGCTGAGAGCGACCGGCAACCGGTCTTCCATCTCGTTGTTGTAGATCGACGTGATCAGCTCGGGCTCGATGCGGATGCCGCGCAGCGCCACGCCATCATCGAGGCGCTTGATGCCGCGAATGGTCCCGCCGTCCATCTCGATCGCCACCGGCAGCGCGCGGAACTCGATGTCGGGATACTCGAAGTTCTGCAGGTAAACCTCGAGCGTGTTTCCGGCGTAGCGATACTCGCCGGGATTCGTGACGCGCGCCGCGACCTCGTGATAGCCGACGTGATTCAGCTTCGGCTCGAGCAGCGCCCGCGGAATGGTCATGCCGGGAACGAGCGGCGTGGCATCCGAATAGATCCGGCTGGGCAGATCCCACCGCCGGCTCGATTCAAATTTCTTGGTGATGACGACGTAGGTGTAGCCGACGTACGCCAGAAACACGACGAAGCAGACCATGACGAGAAACGCAATCCCCGCCGAGTGCCGCCAGAAAAAATCCTTGATCCGGGAACGAGTAGCCATCGAGAAGTGAGGTTACCAACAAAATAAGGCAGCGGTGTGGCGGAGCTACGGAGCGACGCGCGTAGAAAAAAAACTACCTTGGCCAAACCCAATCGCGGATCTCGGGCACGTCGTCGCCGAATTCGCAGACGTATTGGCGATGCTCGACGAGTTTGTCGCGCATGTCCTGCTTCACGTGCGCGTAGCGCGTGGCCAGGCCCGGGACGCGGTCGATGACGTCGATGACGAGGTGGAAGCGGTCGAGATCGTTGAGCACGGTCATGTCGAACGGTGTGGTAGTCGTCCCCTCCTCCTTGTAACCGCGCACGTGCAGGTTGTTGTGATTCGTGCGGCGGTAGGTGAGGCGATGGATCAGCCACGGGTAGCCGTGGAAGGCGAAGATAACCGGCTTGTCGGCGGTGAAGAGCGAATCGAAATCGCGGTCCGGAAGTCCGTGCGGATGCTCGCCGGGCGGCTGCAGCGTCATCAGATCGACGACGTTGATGACGCGGATCTTCAACTCCGGGAGACGCTCGCGCAGGATGGAGACGGCGGCCAGCGTCTCCAGCGTCGGCACGTCGCCGGCGCAGGCCATGACCACGTCCGGCTCGCAATCGTCGTCGTTGCTGGCCCAGTCCCACATGCCGATTCCGGCGGTGCAATGTTTCGTGGCCGCGTCGACGTCGAGGTACTGCAGCGCGGGCTGCTTGCCGGCCACGATGACGTTCACGTAGTTGCGGCTGCGCAGGCAGTGATCGACGACGGAGAGCAGCGTGTTCGCATCGGGAGGCAGATAGACACGCACCACCTCCGCCTTTTTGTTCATGACGTGATCGATGAAGCCGGGATCCTGGTGGCTGAAACCGTTGTGGTCCTGCCGCCAGACGTGCGAGGTCAGCAGGTAATTGAGCGACGCGATCGGACGGCGCCACGGGATGTGCCGCGTCGTCTTCAGCCACTTCGCGTGCTGGTTGAACATCGAGTCGACGATGTGGATGAAGGCCTCGTAGCAGGAGAAGAAGCCGTGCCGGCCGGTGAGCAGGTAGCCTTCGAGCCACCCCTGGCACAAGTGCTCGCTGAGCACTTCCATCACGCGCCCTTCGTGGGCGATGCTCTCGTCGGTCGGAAGGATCGTGCCGGTGAAGACGCGGTCGGTGGCTTCGAAGATGGCGGTGAGGCGATTGGACGCAGTCTCGTCGGGACCGACGATGCGGAAGTTCTCGGGATTCTCTTTGATGATGTCGCGGAGGAAGGCACCGGCGACGCGCGTCGCTTCACTCATCGACGTGGCCGGCTTCTTGACCTCGATCGCGTACTTTCGAAAATCGGGCATGCGCAGGTCGCGCAGCAGCAGGCCGCCGTTCGCGTGCGGATTCGCGCCCATGCGCCGCTCCCCTTTCGGCGCGAGATCAGCCAGTTCCGGCAGGAGCGTTCCGTTTTCGTCGAAGAGCTCCTCCGGTTTGTAGCTCTGCATCCATTCCGACAGCAGCTTCACATGTCCCGGCTTCTTGGCCAGGTCGGCGAACGGCACCTGGTGCGATCGCCACGATCCTTCCGTCTTCTGGCCGTCCACTTCCTTCGGACCTGTCCATCCTTTTGGCGTGCGCAGGACGATCATTGGCCACGTAGGACGCGTACCGAATCCGTTCGTGCGCGCGTCTTTTTGAATGTTGGCGATGTCATCAAACGCCTTGTCCAACGTCGCCGCCATCAGCGGATGCATCACCTCGGGATCGTCGCCTTCGACGAAATACGGTTTGTAGCCGTAGCCGGTGAAGAGATCGCGCAGCTCGTCGTTGCTGATGCGCGCGAGCACCGTCGGGTTGGCGATCTTGTATCCGTTCAGATGAAGGATCGGCAAAACGGCGCCGTCGTTGACGGGATTGAGGAACTTGTTCGAGTGCCAGCTCGCCGCCAGCGGCCCGGTCTCCGCCTCGCCGTCGCCGACGACGCACGCGGCGATGAGGTCGGGATTGTCGAAGACCGCTCCGTAGGCGTGCACGAGCGCGTATCCGAGCTCGCCGCCCTCGTGAATCGACCCCGGCGTCTCCGGCGCAACATGACTCGGAATCCCGCCCGGAAACGAGAATTGTTTGAACAGCTTCTGCATCCCCTCGGCATCACAAGAGATTCGCGGATACATCTCACTGTAGGTGCCTTCGAGATAGGTGTTGGCGACGAGGCCGGGTCCGCCGTGGCCGGGACCGGCGATGTAGATCATGTTCAGATCGCGCGCTTTGATGAGGCGATTCAGATGGACGTAGATGAAGTTGAGCCCAGGCGTCGTGCCCCAATGGCCGAGGAGGCGGGCCTTGGTGTGCGCGAGCGTGAGCGGCTCGCGAAGAAGCGGATTGTCGAGCAGGTAAATCTGGCCGACGGAGAGGTAATTCGCGGCGCGCCAGTAGGCGTGCATGCGGCGCGCTTCATCGGGCGAGAGAGGTTGGTTGTCCATCGCGCGATTCTATGGGAGTGCCGTCAACTTCGTTTCGGTACGGCCAGCAGCAGGCCGCCCGCGACGATCGCGGCAATCCCGGCCCAGAGCGGGACGTTAACCGTCTTCTTTTCCTTGATGGCGAAGTCGATCGGCCCCGCTTTGATCTCGTGCGTTGCCTTCGTGTAGGTGAATTTTCCGTACACGAGTCCGGCGATGCCGGCCACGATCAGGAGGATGGCGACGATTTTGATCGGGCTCATGAGGACATCTTATGTTGCGGGTTGCAGCTGATCGAAACAAACCAGAGTGGTTCCATCGAATCCTCTTTCTTAAACCGAAGTTGCGGCCGGCGACGACGCCGGCCGCGCGGACTAATCGCGAACCCACGGCTGCTGCGTGACGGCGCTGACTTTGCGATCCGTGAACGCGATCCACGTCATGACCTTGTCGTCGTAGTTGGTGATGTAGCCCCACGACTCGTTGGAGCCGTCGACGGTGCGGCGCTCGGCGTCGTGCCGCATGATGGCGCGGACGTCGGTGAGCGTCTGTCCCGTGTGGATCTGCGCGATGACGGTCTGGTTGAAGATGGCGTTGCCGCAGACCTGCGCATCGCGGTGGTCGCGGTGGCACGGACGGATGATGCCGGCGTCGCTCATGCGGCCGGGCGGAAGTGCGGTGTTCATCGCGGACGTGCAGCCCGCGAGCGTGAGCGCGGCGATGGAAACAGCGAGGAGTGTGTTCTTCATTGGACGCCTTTCTGATGCTGATCGGTAGCTCGAACATCCGGCGGCCACTCAGCAAGGCGCTTTGTCGACGGACTGCGTTTCGAACCGAGCCGGCCGGAACGGCCGCTCTTGTCGTGATTGCGGGATGTTTTTGGGAAGTGAAGACGAGGTTGCACGACGTGTTGCACGCCGGCTGCCAACCTCGGCCGGAAGCGAACTACCGGCCCGGCATCCGAAGATACCGGGCCGTTTCATCAACCGCGAATGCGCATCGCGAAGGCGGCGGTGAGCGCGAGGGCCAGCGCGAGAAGCATCAGGCCGTACGTGCCGAGCGCCGGCACGTCTTCGACGACGTTGATCAGGACGGTGGAACTATTGTTCAAGAGCTGCGAGTCGGGCTGGGTCGAAGTGACCGTGGCCGTATTCGACATCGGTCCGGCCACGGCGGGCGTGCCGCGGATCGTGATCGTGACGCTGGCGCCGTTCAGCATCGTGCCGACGTTGCAGGTGATGGTGGTCGTTCCGCTGCAGGAGCCTTGCGTGGACGTCGCGGACACCGGCGCAAAATTCGCCGGAAGCGGATCGCTGACCGTCACGCCGGTGGCGGTGATCGGGCCGTGATTGGTGACGACGAGCGCGTAATCGAACGGTTCGGCGACGACCGGTGAGGCGGGAGCGGTCTTGACGATGCCGACGTCAAGCGAAGCGGCGCTGGCGGTGCCGCCGTTGCCGCTGTTGTCGGTGTTGTTGGCCGGGTTCGGATCGGTTTGCGTAGCCGTGGCGGTAGCGCTGTTGTCGAACGAACCGGCGGCGGTGATGGTCGCGTTCACGTTGATGGTGACGCCGCTGCCCGAGGCCAGCGTGGCAATCGTGCACGGCAGCGCGGCGCAGCCGCCGCCGCTGACGTTCGTGATGCTCAGATTCGACGGCGTGTCGGTGACCTGGATGTTCGTGGCGGTCGACGGGCCGGCGTTGGCGACGACGAGCGTGTAACTGATCGTCTGTCCGGCGGTGAACGGACCGGCGGTAGTCAATGTCTTGACCATGGAGACGTCGGCTGACGCAGTGCTGCCGCCGTTGCCGGTGTCGTCGGTATTGTTGCCGGAGTTCGGATCGGGTTGCGCGGCCGAGGCGGTGGCGCTGTTGTCGAACGAACCGGCTGCAGTGATGGTCGCGTTCACGTTGATGGTGACGCTGCTGCCGGACGCCAGGGTGGCGATCGTGCAAGGGAGCGCGGCGCAGCCGCCGCCGCTGACGTTCGTGATGCTCAGATTCGACGGCGTGTCGGTGACCTGGATGTTCGTTGCCGTCGACGGGCCAGCGTTGGCGACGACGAGCGTGTAACTAATGGTCTGTCCCGCGGTGAACGGACCAGAGGTAGTCAATGTCTTGACCATCGATACGTCGGCTGACGCAGTGCTGCCGCCGTTGCCGGTGTTATCGGTGTTGTTGCCGCTGTTCGGATCGGGCTCGGTCGCGGAGGCGGTCGCTGAATTGTCGAACGCGCCCGCCGCAGTAATCGTGGCGGTCACGTTGATCGTGACATTCGCACCCGAGGCCAGGCTGGCGATGGTGCACGGTAGCGCCGCGCAGCCGCCTCCGCTGACGTTCGTGATGCTCAGGTTCGTGGGGGTGTCGGTGACCTGAATGTTCATGGCAGTGGACGGGCCGGCGTTCGCGACCACCAGCGTGTAGCTGATCGACTGGCCGGCGGCGAAGGGACCGGACGTGGTCAACGTCTTGACCATCGAGACGTCGGCCGAAACTCCGGTGATGCCGGCGTTGCCGGTGCTGTCGGTGTTATTTCCCGGGTTCGGGTCGGGCTCGATTGCGGTCGCGGTGGCGCTGTTGTCGAACGTGCCCGACGCGTTGATCGTCGCGGTGACATTGATGGTAACGTTCGCACCCGAGGCCAGCGTTGCGATCGTGCACGGCAGCGAGGTGCAGGCGCCGCTGACGTTGGTGATGGTCAGGTTCGTCGGTGTGTCGGTCACCTGAACGCTCGTGGCGGTGGACGGGCCGGCGTTGGCGACGACGAGCGTGTAGCTCACGCTCTGCCCCTGCAGGAAGGGGCCGGCGCTGACCAACGTCTTCACCATCGACACGTCCGCGCCTGGCCCGGCTTCGCCGCCGTTGCCGGTGCTGTCGCTGTTGTTGGAAGGATCGGAATCGGGCTCGATCGACGAGACGGTGGCGGCGTTGTCGAACGCCCCCTCGGCGTTGATCTTCGCCGTGACGTCGATGGTCACGTTCCCGCCGGCGGAGACCTGGGCCAGCGTGCACGGAAGCGCGGCGCAACCGCCACCGCTGACGCTGGTGATGGTGAGGTTCGTGGGCGTGTCAGTGACCAGCACCGAGGTCGCGTCGGAAGGGCCGGCGTTGGCGACGACGAGGGTGTAGCTGATGCTCTGGCCGGCAAAGAACGGACCGGCAGTCGTCAACGTCTTGACCACCGAAACGTCGACGAAAGGCGAGGTCGTGCCGCCGTTGCCGGTGTTGTCGGCGTTGTTGGAAGGATCGGGATCCGGTTCCGTCGCGGAAACCGTCGCACTGTTGTCGAACTCGTCGGCAGGACGAATCGTGGCGGTGACGGTGATCGTGACATTCGCGCCGGCGGCGAGGCTGGCGATCGTGCACGGCAGGGCCGAACAGCCGCCGCCGCTGACGTTCGTGATGGTGAGTCCGGTTGGCGTGTCGGTGACCTGAACGTTGGTCGCGGTCGACGGACCGGCGTTGGCCACGAACAGCGTGTACGTGATGCTTTGGCCGACGCCGAACGGCCCTTGCGTGGTCAGCGTCTTGACGACCGAGACGTCCGCGGAGGCCGTGGCGGTGCCGCCGTTACCGGTGCTGTCGGTGTTGTTGCCCGGAACCGGATCGGGCTCGTTCGCGGTGACCGTGGCGGTGTTGTCGAACGCTCCCGCGGCCGTAATCGTGGCGGTGACGGTGATGGTCGCATTCGTACCGACGCCGAGGCTGGCGATGGTGCACGGAAGTGCCGCGCAACCGCCGCCGCTGACGTTGGTGATGTTGAGATTCGTCGGCGTGTCGGTGACCTGCACGTTCGTGGCGATGGACGGGCCGGCGTTGGCCACGAAGAGTGTGTAGGTGATGCTCTGGCCGGCAACGAACGGGCCCGCGGTGGTCAATGTCTTGACGATCGACACATCCGCAGATGCCGCAGCGGTGCCGCCGTTACCGGTGCTGTCGGCGTTGTTGCCGGGAACCGGATCGGGCTCGTTCGCGGAGACTGTGGCTGTGTTGTCGAACGCGCCGGCGGCGGTGATCGTGGCGGTGACGGTGATCGTCGCATTCGCGCCGACGCCGAGGGAGGCGATCGTGCACGGAAGTGCGGCGCAACCTCCGCCGGCGACGTTGGTGATGCTCAGGTTCGACGGCGTGTCGGTGACCTGCACGTTCGTGGCGATCGACGGACCGGCGTTGGCCACGAACAGCGTGTAGGTGATGCTCTGGCCGATCGAGAACGGCCCGGAAGTGGTCAACGTCTTGACTACCGAGACGTCCGCCGACGCCGCGGCGGTGCCGCCGTTGCCGGTGTTGTCGGTGTTGTTGCCCGGGACGGGATCGGGCTCCGTCGCAGAGACCGTGGCGCTGTTGTCGAAGGCGCCGGCGGCGGTGATCGTGGCGGTGACGGTGATGGTCGTATTCGCACCCGAGGCGAGGCTGGCGATCGTGCACGGAAGCGCGGCGCAACCGCCGCCGCTGACGTTCGTGATGTTCAGGTTCGTAGGCGTGTCCGTTACCTGGATGTTCGTAGCGGTCGACGGACCGGCGTTGGCGATGAACAGCGTGTAGGTGATGCTCTGGGCGATCGAGAACGGACCGGCGGTGGTCAACGTCTTGACGACCGAAACGTCAGCTGACGACGCGGCGGGGCCACCGTTGCCGGTGCTGTCGGTATTGTTGGTGACGTTTGGATCGGGCTCGTTCGCGGAGACGTTCGCCGTGTTGTCGAACGCGCCACCCGTGGTGACGATGGCCGTGACGGTGATGGTCACGTTCGCGTTGACGCCGAGGCTGGCGATCGTGCACGGCAGCGCGGCGCAACCGCCGCCGGTGACATTCGTGATGTTGAGGTTCGACGGCGTGTCGGTGACCTGCACGTTCGTCGCGACCGAGGGGCCGGCGTTGGCGACGACGAGCGTGTAGGTGATGCTCTGATTGACGGTGAAGGGACCGCTGGTGGTCAGCGTCTTCACCACGGAGACGTCGGCCGAGGCCGAGGCCAGACCGCCGTTGCCGGTGTTGTCGGTGTTATTCGACGGAACCGGATCGGTTTCGTTCGCGGAAACGGTCGCGACGTTGTCGAACGAGCCGGCCGCGTTGATCGTGGCCGTAATGTTGATGGTCGCGTTCGCTCCGGAGGCGAGACTGGCGATCGTGCACAGCAGCGCCGCGCAACCGCCGCCGCTGACGTTGTTGATGCTCAGATTCGACGGCGTGTCGGTGATCTGTACGTTCGTGGCCGTCGAAGGGCCGGCATTCGCGACGAACAAGGTGTAGCTGATGATCTGGCCGATCGTGAACGGCCCGGCGGTGGTCAGCGTCTTCACGACGGAGACGTCGGCCGAGGTGCCGGTCACGCCGTTGTTGCCACTGTTGTCGGTGTTGTTGCCCGGATTCGGATCAGGCTCCGTCGCGGAGACGGTGGCGGTGTTGTCGAAGGCGCCGGGTGCGGTGATCGTGGCGGTGACGGTGATCGTCGCATTCGCGCCGGAGGCGATGCTTGGAATCGTGCACGGAAGCGCCGCGCAGCCGCCGGTGACGTTGGTGATGGTGAGGTTGGTCGGCGTGTCGGTGACCTGCACGCTCGTGGCGGTGGCCGGACCGGCGTTGGCGACGAAGAGCGTGTAAGTGATGCTCTGGCCGGAGATGAACGGGCCGGCGGTGGTCAACGTCTTGACGATCGAGACGTCAGCCGCGGTGGCCAGGAAGACGGTCGTGTTGTCGCTGTTCGAGCTCACGCCCTGCACCGTGGCGGTGGCGGTGTTGGTCACGAACGCACTGGCCACATCGCCGGCCGTGATCGTGTAGGTGGCGCTGCAGGTGATCGATTCGCCCGGATCGAGGAAGTTGTCGAGATCGCCAACCGTCGAGACGGCCGGGCAGGTCACGGTGGCCTTGTTGTCGGCAACGGTGACCGGCCCCTGCAGCGTGGCGAATCCGCTGTTGGTGACCAGGTAGTTGTAATGGATCAGATTGCCCGCCGCCAGGTACGTCGACTCGACGGAGGTCTTATCGAGAGTCAGTCCGGTCGTGGCGAAGGTGGCGGAGTCGTTCGGCGAGTTGTGCGGCACGCCGGCGAACGTGCCGGTGGCGTGCGCGGTGTTCGTGTGCGAGCCGGCGCTGATGGCCACCGGTCCGACGACGCAGGTGACGATGTGGTTGTCGTTCCCGGCCACGGCCACCGGCAGCGTGATCGATGCGAACGTGGCATTGCAGCCGGAGACGTCGAGCGTGTTGTCGGTGATGCTGATCGGGTTCAGCGGCACGTCGCCCGTGTTCTCCACGGTGAACCGGTAGAAGACCGGACCGGCGGTGACCGGAATGAAGGTCGACCACGGACCGCCGGCGCTGAGGCTGATCTGCTTGCCCAACGAGATGGCCGGATTGGGCGGATTGACGCTGAGCGCGCCGGACGCGGTGTTGCCGTTGACGGGCGTCCCATTGACGATGTGCGAGACGTTGCCGCTGGTGTTGTTGTACGTGCCCACCACCGGCGCGGTGACGTTGACGGTGACGATGCAGGTGCCTCCTCCAACGATGGTTCCGCCGGTGAAGGAGATCGATCCCGCGCCGGCCACCGGATTGAACGCCGCCGCACCGCAGCCGGAGAGCGAGGCCGCCGGTGTGCCGGCCACCGTCATCGCGCCGGGCGAGGTCGGGAAGACGTCGGCGAAGGCGACGCCGCTGATGGCATTGTTCTGATTCGGATTGGTGATGGTGAACGTCAGCGTGCTGACGCCGCCCGCCAGAATCGGCGACGGATCGAACTGCTTGGCGATGCTGGGCGGCAGCACGGCTGTGAGGTTGGCGGTGCCGATGCTGTTGGCGTTCGTGCCGGTCTCCGTGGTCGAGAGCGTGCCGCTCACGTTGCCGTGCGGGCCGGCGGTGGTGGCCTGGACGTTCACGCTGACGGTGCACGATCCATTCGCTGGAATCGTGCCTCCGCTGAAAGTCAGCGACGTGGCGGCGGCCGCTGGCGCCCATGTCCCGCCGCAGGTGCTGTTCGCGGCGGGCGTCGCCGCCACCTGGATACCGGTGGGAAGTGAATCGGAGAAGGCGGCGCCGGTCAGCGGAGCCAGATTCGTGTTGGTGAGCGTGAACGTCAGGGTCGAGATCGCGTTCACGGCGACGGGGCTCGGCGCGAATGCTTTGGCAATCGTCGGCCGCACCGAGGGCGAACAGCCGGTGAACGACATGTCGTCGTAATTCAGCGAGGCACCGGTGGCGTCGTTGTTGGCGCCCGTTGCCGTGAGCCTGAAAATCGTGTTGCCGGAGACATTGGTCAGTCCGGTGGCGTCGATGGTGTAGTGCGTGAACGCGATCGGCGGAACGGCCAGGACGATCGGCGCTCCGAACCCGGCGCCATTATTGATGGTGAGGTTGTACGCGGTCGGACCGTTCGACGGGCTCGGATTCGACACCCAGAAACTCATCTGGACCGCGGTGTAATTGGTCGTATCAATCGTGAACTGAACGAACTGCCCGGCGTTCTTGTAGCCGTTCGTCCGCCACGACGTCGCGTCCCCATGTCCGCCGGTGGCGATGATGGCGGCGCTCCCCGGTACGTTCGCGACAAGAGTGGCCGTGGCCACATTTGCGGCCTTCGTGGTCGGCAATCCGCCGGCGAGATCGGGGGGATTGGCGACCGTCCCGTCGGGGACGGTCCACGACGCCAGCGTCAGTCCGCAAAGCGGCGGCGGAGGCGGCGGTGCGTTGTTGACGGTCAGCGTGGCGGCGGCGTTGTGCGCGGTGTCGACCGCGTCGATGAAGAGATGGTTCGTGGTGTTGACCAGCGATCCGGTCGCCGTCGGCGTGACGTTGACGTTGATCACGCAGTTGCTGTTCGCGGCCAGCGTTCCGTTCGAAAACGAGATCGAACCCGATCCCGCCGGCGCGGTCAGCGTCGGCGCGCCGCAGCCGCTCGTGGTTGCGGCGGGCGTCGCGGCCACGACCAGATTGGCCGGCAGGTTGTCGACGAAGTTGTAGCCGCTGACGGTCCCCGTATTCGGATTGTGGAGCGTGATCGTCAGCACGGAGATGCCGTTCAGCGAGGCCGGATTCGGGCTGAAGCTCTTGGCGATCGTGCTGGTGGTCGGATCGATGACGTTGGCCACGCGCGCGCCGGTCGAGAAGTCGGCGTTGTAGTGGTAGCTGCTGCCGGAGAAGTCGTACAGCAGCGTGTTCAGCGACTGGCTCGTTCCGCCGCCGCCGATGATTTTGATCGTGTACGTGGTGACGACGTTGCTGCCGCCGGCTTTGAAATCGCCGCCGATACACGAGCGATAGTTCGGACTGTTCGGATCGTTCTCCCACAAACAGGCGTCCGCATAGAGCTTGTCGTTCGGATTCGGAACGAACGGCGAGTTGTCGGCGGAGTACGACGTCGTCACGCCAAGAACCTGGAAAATCGTGTTCGGAAAGTTGATGAACGCCTCGAACTGGTTGTAGCCCTGCGTGGCCGTGCCGCCCAGAAGCTGGACGACGTACGTGTTGCCGACCACCAGGTTCATCGAGCCGCCGTCGGGGACGGAGACGAGGTTGCCGAGGTTGGCGCCGTACTTCACGTCGGTGATGGAGTTGCGGTTTTGCGAGATCAGGTGCTCGACGTAGACCTCGCGCGGCGTGACGGTGGAAGCAGTACCGGAGGCGTCGGTCGCGGTGATGTGGTAGCGGCGCGTGGTGTCGAACGCGGACGCGTTGCGGACGATGGAGACCTCGAAATAGGCGTCGCTGCACTGCCCAGCGGCGATGGCCGGAATGGTGACCGTCGTCAGCGAACCGGCCCGCAGATCGACGAAGGCATTCGCCGTATCCCAGACAAACGTGACGCCGACGTTCGTCGTAGCCACGCTGCTGCACACGCGCGCGCCGATCGGAAAGTTTGCCGGACCGGTCGCGGGGTTGTTGCTGTCAAGCCCGATGACGTTCCACGCGATCGGTGAAACAGTCAGCGTCGTCGCGGCGTGCGCGGCGGCCGGAAGCATGAGCAGCAGGAAAAGAACCGTGAAACGGACATACGTTGACCGCATTAAGTGGATGACCTCGCAGTGCTTTCGACGGGTGGCGTGAGCGAACAAATATCCACACGATCGATCGATGGTGGGAATGGGGACCGGAATTGGACCGGCGCGCAGTGTACGGTGAATCCGTCACCTGCGCGTCAGTTGAAAGTGACGGCGGCGTGAATTCGGGCCGGATTGACGCGCCCCCGATTCGCCCCGCACAGGCCACACCATTGCCACATTTCGAACCGACGATGCCGCCATGGGAAAACACATCGCGGTCATCATCTTCATCTTTCTCTTCACCACCTTCGCCTGGATGATCCTCGGCGCGTCGATCGTCGCCCGCAGCAACTCCGCCGATTACGGCCTGACCCGAGGCGTCGAATCCAACTGGGGATCGGCGCAGCAGCAGTCGCCGCCAAGCGCGGTTGCTACGCACATCGAGCAGCACACGCAGTTGGAGAGCCTGAACGGCGTGATCACGAAGAAAGTGGTGAACGCGTCCATCGACACTCCGCTGCAGATCGAGCAGAGCCGCATTCGCGTCGCGCTCGATCTCGAGCAGCGGCAGAAGGGATTGCTCTGGTTCGCGACGTATCGCGTGGCCTTTCACGGGGACTACATTCTGCGAAACAGCACGCCGTCCGATCAGGTCACGGTCAAGCTGGTCTTCCCCGCGCCCGACGCGATCTACGACGACCTCGTCGTGCGCGCCGACGGCCAGCCGCTCGCACTGACCGCCGCAAACGGCGCTGTGTCCGGCGTCATCCGCCGTCCGCCCGGCGCGCCGATCCGACTCGAGGTCGGCTATCGCTCACAAGGCCTCGGCACATGGGATTACAAGCTCGGCGAAAACGTGTCGCAGGTTCACGACTTCGTCCTGCAGATGACCACGAACTTCGACGCCATCGATTTTCCGCAGGGCGGACTCTCGCCGACGATGAAAACGAAATCGGACCGCGGCTGGCTGCTGACCTGGAAGTACTCGAACCTCGTCACCGGCTATCGCATCGGCATGGTCATGCCCGAGAAACTGCAGCCCGGACCGCTGGCCGGCCGCATCAGTTTCTTCGCGCCGGTCTCGCTGCTGTTTTTCTTCTTCCTGATCTTCATCATCACCACGCTGCGCGGCATCGATCTCCACCCGATGCACTACTTCTTCCTGGCCACGTCGTTCTTCGCCTTCCACCTGCTGCTCGCCTATCTCGTCGACCACATCTCCATCCACGCGGCGTTCGCGATCTGTTCCGCGGTCTCGATCTTTCTCGTGGTCAGCTACCTGCGCATCGCCATCGGTCCGCGCTTCGCGTTCGTCGAGGCGGTGCTCACGCAGTTCATCTACCTCGTCCTCTTCTCCTACGCCTTCTTCTTCAACGGCTTCACCGGCCTGGCCATCACCATCGGCGCGATCATCACGCTCTTCGTAGTCATGCAATTGACGGCGCGCATCGACTGGCGGCGCCCGGCGGTACGCGAGGCGGCCGCGTGAGCGCGCTACTTGATCGGAATGCCCTTGCGAAGGGTGATCTTGCCGGGAAGGTGAATCGGCTTGACGTCGTGCTTCCAAAGCGAACTGCCGCCAAGACCGAGCTCGGCGCTCCCTTCGCAAGTGCCCGCTTCGATGCCGCGAATCTCGGCCGATTCGACCCGCACCGCGATCCCTTTGAGTTTCAACGAAAGCGTGACCTCGAATTCGATGCGCCGGAGCACTTCCGGTCCCACCTGAATCTCGACGAAAGGATGCAGTTTCACTTTCACCGGATGCTCCGCCAGCGGAACAAGGACGGTTTCGCCCGACTTGCTCTTGTCCGCCGCAGCCGACAGAAGGTGGTACTTCTCCCATGCGCCGGCAAACAGCGTTACCGCATCGACGCCGTCCAGCACCTCGGCGAGCTTGCTGCTGATCGCACCTTCGATCGCCGACGGCGTCATCCCCGGCAGCGCGCCCGAGACTTTCGACTTGAACGCCTCGACCTCCTTCTCATCCATCCCCGCGCGCAAAACCTCGGCGGGAAATCCGCCGTCGGGCATCCCGAGCAAATCTTTCAGCGAAAGCATCTCGTCAGACATCGCCATCTCCCTCGCCGCGGATTCCTCCGCGCAACCCAACCTCCGGCATCCGCCGAATCAACTCCGGATGCTCGATCTCATACTCGATGGAGCGCATGCCGCCATTGAACGCCGCCGCCGGCTTCGCCTGCACCTGCGGCTCCTTCCGATTGAGCGCGCGAAGAACGCGCGCCAGCAGAAAGGTGACGACGAGCAGAAGAACAACCGCCGCCGCGCCAATCCAGACGAGCAGATTCGATGACGGATCCGGCGGTGGAACTGTTTCAGTCGTGATTTTTTCCGGCGCCGTCGTCGTTGTCGGCTCCGTCGTGGTAGTCGCTGGCGCAGTCGTAGTCGTAGCCGAGGAGGTCGTCGACTCCGTCGTGGTGGTCGGTTCGGTGGCGGTCGAGCCTTCCGTAGCAACGGTGGCCGTCGTATCCGAGGTCGTAGTCGTGACATCGGTCGCTGTCGGCGTCGTATCCGTCGGCGGCGGAGAAGCGAGAACATCGACCGGAACTCTGCCCCCGATCTTGAAGCGTCCATCGATGATCCCGACGACAGAAACGACGCGATTGCCCGCATCCGCGAAGCGATGCGTCACCACCGCATTCGCAGTCGATTCCGCCCGACTCCCATCGCCCCACACGAAGTAATACCCGACCTTCACCCCCGCCGGCAGCGGCGGCACAAACGCCGCCGTAAACGTCAGCTCACTCCCCGCATACGCCGGCGCCGGCGGACCACTCAACACCAGCCGCGGCATCTCCCCCAGAATCACCGCCACCGCACTCCCCCACCGCACCGACACTCCCGCCTCCGGCTTCTGGTCAATCGCGACGCCGTTCTTGATCCCCGAGAACGACGGCTTCACACGCAACGGCTCCAGCACCCGCGCCACCTCGACGCGATTCATCCCGAACAGCAAAGGAACCGTCGAAGTCCGAGGAACAAGGATGCCGATCTGCGGCCGGTTCACGCCCAGCGTCTCATTCACCGGCGGCTTGGTGTGCGTTCGGGTGGGAGGACCCTGCCCGAACACGAGCGGCGTCACAAACGCGACCATGAGGCACTTTGCGGCCACCAACGCTTTCATTCCGTCCACGATGCGCCGATTATGCGCCGCAAGTTCGGAACGTTGAGCGAGCGAGTCACTGATCGCACTTTACTTGGAGCGAGCGACGGGATTCGAACCCGCGACCAAGAGCTTGGGAAGCTCCTACTCTACCAACTGAGCTACGCTCGCTTGCGGAGGGAAAGTCTCGTGTTTTTGCCGAGATACAAGCACCTGAAGTTTCCTTCACAGCGCTGGATGCATCTTATCACGCGGCTCCTCGCCAGCTGGCCGCTCCAAACCCGGCGCGGAGGCGCGTCCGCACGGGCTATTCGTGAAGAACTTGATGCACGAAGGCCACCGCGATTGCGCCTTCGCCGACAGCCGACGCGACTCGCTTGATGTTGCCGCCGCGAACGTCGCCGACCGCGAAGACGCCGGGAAGGCTCGTCTCGAGCAGATGCGGCGCGCGTGTCCGCGGCCACTGCGCCGCGTCGAGATCTTCGGGCGTGAGATCGGGACCGGTTTTGATGAAGCCGCGATCATCGAGCGCGACACAGCCTTCAAGCCACTTCGTCGCCGGAACCGCGCCGGTCATCACGAAGAGGTGCCGAATGGCCTCCACCTGCTCCGTTCCCGTCGAGCGGTTGCTGCAACGCACGCTCTCCAGATGATCGTCTCCCTCGACACCAACAACTTCACACTGCGTTCGGACTTCGATTTCAGGATTCTCCTCGATTCGACGTACGAGGTAACGCGACATACTGTCGGCGAGCTCCCCTTTCCGCACCGTCATGATGACGCGGTTCGCCCGCTCGGCAAGATAGACGGCTGCCTGGCCGGCAGAGTTGCCGGCGCCGACGATCATGACCGTCTCGCCCTTGCAGAGCTGCGCCTCCATCGGCGTCGCGAAGTAATACACGCCCGCGCCGTTGAACTTCGACAGGTTCTCGACCGGCAGCCCGCGATACTCGGCTCCGGTGGCGATGATGATCGTTCTGGCGTTGAGACGCATGCCTTTGTCAATCTCGACTGCGAACGGACGCGTGTCGCACTGGAGACGCACTGCACTTCTGGCGATCAGGAGTTGCGCGCCGAATTTCTCCGCCTGAGTGAACGCGCGCGTGGCGAGCTCCTGGCCGGTGATTCCTGATGGAAAGCCGAGGTAGTTTTCGATTCGCATGCTGGAGCCAGCCTGACCACCGGGCGCGTTACCTTCGATCATGAGCACGTCCAGTCCTTCGGATGCCGCATAGACGGCGGCGCCGAGACCGGCTGGCCCGGCACCGACGATGATCACGTCGCGAACATGCTTCTCATCGAAGTCGATCGCTTCGTTGAAACCAAGACACTCGGCCACTTCAGCGTTTGTGGGGTCACGCAACACCACTTCGCGCCGGCAGACGACCAGCGGAATCTCAGCGGTCGAGACGTGGAAATGATCGAGGATCTCCTGGGCGATCGCGTCGCGGTCGAGATCGATGAACGTTGCCGGATGCGCATTGCGCGCGAGGAACTCGCGGAGTTGCAGTGTTCGCGGAGAAAATGCGGAGCCGAGGATCAGCACATCGCCGAGGCCCTGATCGAGAAGCAGTGCCCGTCTGAGAATGAACGCGCGCATCAGGACCGCGCTCAGCTCCCCGTCCGTCTGCACGAGAGCGAGTAGCGCATCGCGCGCGACCTCGATCACCTCGCCGGTCTTCGTTGCGCGGATTGTGACCATCGGCCGGCGTCCGGCGAGGATGTTGATCTCCCCACTGAACGACCCGCGACGATACGTGGTGATGAGCTGCTCTCCATCGCAGGATGGACGGATGACTGCGAGCTCTCCATCTGTGACGACGAAGAACGGGAACTCCTGCTGGCCCGCCTCGAGGATCACCTCGCCCGGCTGCAGCGAGCGGTATTGACCGTGCTTCGCGATTCGCTCCATTTGGGCCGGCGTGAGCGTGGGCCACACTTGATCCTCACGCGGCGCGATCGAAAGCGGGACTGCGGATGTCATCGTCATCGCCGTGCGAGCGGCAAGGTTCGGCGGCCGTTCGCACGCTCGCCGCGAAGGATCGTACCGGTGCTGGTCACCTTCGCTACAAGCTTCTCCTGGGCAGTCGAAACAATATCGCATTCCAGCTACACGGGCGGTTTGCCGCTACGAACGACCGGCCAGCGCGTTTCAGCGCTGCGACATCACCGTCCGGCGTTCTTCGAACGCACAGCAGTCCGAGGCGCAATCTCGCGGGCGCAGCTTCAGAACGTGATCAGCCGGCCGTTCGGCGGCGAGATCGTGCGGCCTCACTGCTCCGTGAAGTATTCGGTGAAGAGGCGGACGAACGGGCCGGCTGGGCCCTTCATGTAGGCGGCGGCGCGGATCGTCACCGGCTCCTGAGCGGCGAGGGTGCCGCCGCGAGCATTGCCCCAGAGCGAGAGCGGGATCGTTTTCTCCTGGCCGGGGGCGACGTCGATGTTGATCGGCGTCGAGGTCGGGCGGAGGGTGTAGGCGCCGGAGCTGACGGTGCGGATCTCGATGCGCATCAGCGTCACCGGGTCGCTGGTCCGGTTCGCAATCGAGAGCGCGTAGCGCACGTTCACGAGGCCGCCGTAAAGATAGGCATTCGGCGCGGATTCGTACTGCGCGATATGAAGCACCACGTTCGGCGCATTCGGGTCGTCCTGCGTCGACGAGGCGCAGGCAGTGAGTAGTAGCAGTGCGACAACAGCGTGTTTCATGACACTCGGCCGCTGCAAAAGCGGTACTAGGACGCGATGGCCGGCAGCCCCGTGACCTGCTCCAGTTCCGCTTCCTCGGCGATCCATTCGCCGGTGCGGAAGGCGCCTTCCCAGCGCGCGACGACGACCGTGGCCAGGCAGTTGCCGATGACGTTGACGCAGGTGCGGGCCATGTCCATCAACTCGTCCACGCCGAGGATGACGATGACGCCCTCGGCGGGGAGATTGAACGACGCCAGCGTGCCGAGGAGGATCACGAGCGACGCGCGCGGAACGCCGGCCACGCCTTTCGACGTCAGCATCAGCGTCAGGAGCATGATGATCTGTTGCGTCCAGCTCAGGTGCACGCCGGCGGCTTGCGCGACGAAAATCGACGCCAGCGCGAGGTAGAGCGTCGTGCCGTCGAGGTTGAAGCTGTAGCCGGTCGGCAGAACGAATCCGACGATGCGGCGCGGGACGCCGAGGCGTTCCATGTTCTCCATCGCCTTCGGCAGCGCGGATTCTGAAGAGGTCGTGGCGAACGCGATCGTGGCGGGCACTTTCACGGCGCGGAAAAAGTCGCGCAGCGGGACGCGGAAGAGCAGCGCCACCGGCAGCAGCACGCAGACGAGGAACACGATCAGCGCGCCGTACAACGTCAGCACGAGCATGCCGAGGTTGCGCAGAACGCCGAGGCCGGAATGTCCGATCGTGTTGGCCATTGCGGCGCCGACTCCGACCGGGGCGAACTTCATCACGAACTCGGTGAAGCGGAACATGATGTCGGCCAGCGACTCACACCACTGAACGACAGGCCGCGCTTTCTCGCCGATCGACGTGACGGCCAACGCAAAGAGCACGCTGAAGACGACGATCTGCAGGACGTCGCCCTCGGCCATCGCTTTCAGGATCGACGCGGGCGCGAGGTGCGCGAGGATGTCGCCGAACTTCTGCGGCTTCGCGGGAGGGTCGGGCGCGGTCAGTCCCTTGGCGACCGCATCGGCGGCCTGCGATGCTTTCGCGGCCGCGGTGGCGCTGTCGCCCCGCGCGGCGGCGTCGGACGATTCTTTCGACAACTTCGACGCGCGGTCCGCCAATACCGCTTTGTTCTCCTCGGTGTGCACGCCGGCGAGCGAAACGCCGACGCCCGGCTTGGTGAGATTGACCGCACCGAGGCCGATGAAGAGCGCGAAGGTGGTGACGATTTCGAAGTAGAGAAGCGCTTTGAATCCGATGCGCCCCACCTGCCGAATGTCGCCCGTGCCGGCGATTCCGATGACGAGCGTCGCGAAAATCAGCGGCGCGATGATCGATTTGATCAGATTCAAAAAGAGCATCGACAGCGGCCGGACCGCCGTGCCCCAGCTCGGCCAGAGCCAGCCGACGAGCACACCGATCGCCAGACCGATGAAGATCTTCTGCGTGAGGGAGACTTTCGGAAGTGCCATGTGCGCGGAAGTGTAGGGGACGAATGGGCCGAGTACAATCGCCGCGTTCACCACAATCATGAAGCGTGGATGTCTGATCAGCCTCCTGCTGCTGGCCGCCTGTTTCGGCGGCTACTGGTACGTGCTGCACGGCCATGTCGAGCCGCCGGCGTTCTGGTGGGCGACCGGTGTGGCCAGCTTCTTCATGTGGATTTCGGTTTCGTCGCTGCAGGGCGCGATCACCAGCGCGCGCGATGCGATGCGCGTGTCGAGCGAGTCATCGTTCGGCGGCTTTGGCGGCGAGCAGTTCGCGGACGGCGAGACCGCGACGGTGGTCGGTCACATTCGCGCCGTCGGATCGAGCCTGCGCGCGCCGTTCAGCGGAAAGCCGGCCGTCCTCTACAGCTACGACATCGAGCACGTCTCGTACAACAACAATGATTCGACCGACGTGAAGGATTACTCCGGCTACGCGCTGACGCCGTGTGCCATCGATTCGCCGCACGGCTCGGTGCGCATCTTCGGCTTTCCGATGATGGAAGGTTTTCCGAAGAGGGCGTACGACACGGAGGAGGGGCGCAGGAACGCGAGCGCCTATCTGGAATCGACGCCGCTGACCAGCATGCAGGGCTTTCATCCCGGCGCGATTCTTCACGAGATCAAAGAGCTGCTGACTGACGACGATGGCCAGGTCCGCAAGGACTGGAAGATGACCGAGGACCGCGACCTGTCGGACAAACATCTGAGCGAGCAGGTGGTGGCGCCGGGCGATCAGGTCTGCGCGATCGGGCGCTGGTCGGCGGCGAAACACGGCCTCATCCCGCCGGTCGGCGGCGTCATTCGCCTGTTGCAGGGCGATCCGCAGAAGATCGTGAGCGGCCTTTGGCGCAAAACGATCGGCAACCTGATCGGAGCGTTGGTCATCGGCGCGATCGTGAACGTCGCGGTCTACACGCTGCTGCAGATCTCGGCCGGCAAATCGAAACTGTTCGCGGAAACGCAGGTAGCGAAGCACTCGATCCACGCCGACGAGATGGTCGACGCGGTGAGCAACGGCAACATGGCCGCGGCGCAGAAGCTGTTCGAGAACGGCACCGGCGTCGACGTCCGCGACAGCGGCGGCCGCACGACGCTCGCCGTCGCCCAGGACGCGGCCATGGCGCGCTGGCTGATCGCGCATGGCGCGGACGTGAACGCCACCGACGGCGAGGGCCAGACGGTGCTCATGCAGCAGGCCAGCGCCGGGCGTACGGAGGTCGTGCGCGCCCTCGTCAACGCGGGCGCGAGGCTCGACACGCTGAGCACGAAATGGCATTCGACGGCGCTCACGCAGGCGCTCGATGCCGAGAAGCTGGACGTGGTGCGCATCCTCCGCGATGCGGGCGCAAAGGACGATACGGTCACGGAATCGAAGGGCCAGCCGCTGCGCGAAAGCGATCCGCCGGTAGAGGTCTGCTTCGCCTGGCTCGACGCGATTCAGCGCCAGGACGTCGACGCGATGAAAGCGGCCTCGGTATTCAAATCGTTCGACGACGTCGACTTCAAGCTCTGGAAGTCGATCCGCCCCGTTCACCCGAAACTGGTGCAGGGTTACGCGACCTCGGATACCGCGACGGTGGAAATTCGCGGCCAGGTTGCAAGCGGTACGTACGGAACGTGGACTTATCAATTGATCCGCGACGGCGAAACCTGGCGCGTGTCGAACGAACGGTGGGAGACCCGGCTTAATAGTCGCGAGCCGTGATCACACCGCGATCGCGGTTGTGTCGCCATTCGAAGCCAGCGTTACTTCACCCGAGGTGACTGCATCGTCGAGCGACTGGCGGATGCGCGGGATCAGCGTCTCCGGATCGCGGGCGGCTGCGGACAGCACGCCCACTGTCCGATTGCGGCCGGCGTGTTTGGCGGCGTAGAGGCAGGTATCGGCCACGTCGAGCACTTCCTGCCAGCCGAAGCGCGTGCGGTCGAGCGTGAGGAAAGGGAACGGAGCGAATCCGATGGAGCAGGTCAGGCGGAGCGACGTCGTGCGCCGTCCGACGTTGAAGGGGTGACCGGCGATGGCGAGGCGAATGCGCTCGGCGATCGCGGCGGCTTCGTGACGCGACGAGTTGCGCGCCACGAGCAGGAACTCTTCGCCGCCCCAGCGTACGAGAGTGTCGGAGTCGCGCATGGTGGTTTTCAACAGCTCGTGAATGTCGACGAGCACGCGATCGCCGGCGGCGTGGCCGAAGCGGTCGTTGATCTCCTTGAAGCGATCGAGATCGAGCAGGAAGAAAAGGACGTCCGCATTTTCGCGCGTCGGATCGATGCCGGCCCGCGACAGCGACTCGTGCCGCCGCAGCGCGTCGGCCATGTACTCGGGCATGCAGAGGTCGAGGTAGCGCCGGTTCTTCATGCCGGTCAGCGCATCGGTCACGCTCAGGTCCATCAAGCGCGTGTTGACGTCGGCCAGTTCGTGCGTTCTCTGCGCGACGAGCGCTTCGAGCTCGCGATTGCGGCGGCGCAGGAGCGCCACGCGCGCGCGATGCGCGAGGACGATCAGCGCGAGCAGCGCCAGGATCGCCAGCGCACGCGCCCAATTCGTCTGCCACCATGCCGGCGCGATCGTGAACGGCACCGACACGGGCGCGCCCCACGCGCCGGGACGCAGCCGCGCGCGCGCTTCGAATCGGTACTGTCCCGGCGCGAGCAAGGCGTAGCGCACCTCGCGCGAAACGGCGGGACGCCATTCGTCTTCGAGGCCGGCCAGGCGAACCTGATATTCGATCAAATCCTGTTTGAGGTACGTCAGCGCCGCGAAGGATGCGGAGAAGTCGTGCTTCGCGCCGACTGCCGCCGACGTGATGCGCACCGGCGGCGGCTCGACGCGGGGCGCGTCCGCGCGCGGCACGTAGTGGCTGAATCCGGAGCTCGTGCCGACAAAGACTTCGCCGTCAGACTGTGCGAGAAAAGCCATGGCGTCGACGTCGTCGCCGGCCAAACCATCGGCCATGCCGAGGTGCTCGATGAGCGGACCGTTGACGAGATCGACGCCGACGCCGGTGCCGATCCAAAGCCGCCGATGCGCGTCCTCGCCGACCAGAAAAATCTTGCTGGCAGCAAGTCCGCGGCTGGCGTCGAGGTGATCGATGACATGCATCGCCGCGCCGCGATCGATCGAGAAGCGGACCATGCCCAGCGGCTCGAAGTACGTCGCCAGAAAATCGCCGGACGCGGTTTCGGTGATGTACGCGGCGTGGTTGTGCGCGAGCCCGTCACGCGTCGTGTAGCGGTGCCAGATTCCGCGATCGAGACAGGCGATGCCGTGCTCGCCGGTGGCCCACAAGCGGCCTTGCGAATCGATCATCATCCCGCGGAAGGTTTCGTCCGAGGTGCCGTTCGGAACGGCGACGCGAACGAAGCGATCGTCATTCGCTGCTTTGCGCAACAAACCGCCGCCGCGGGTCGCGGCCCACAGCGCGCCGTCTTTGTCGCGAACGAGTTTGAGGATGGTGCGTGCAGCCACGGGATAGGCGCGAATGCCGTTGCCGGCGCGCAACACTTCGGCCGGACTTCCCGCCATCCAGAGCGTTCCGTCGTTTTCCTCGACGACGGATCGGATCTGATGTCCGGCCGTGCCCGGAACCGTCTCCCATCCGGTCGGTGTCGAACGCGCCAGTCCGAGGTCGGTGCCGACGAGCAGGCGGCCGGCGCGATCCCAGAGGAAACACCAGATCACAGCGTTCGGGAGCCCGGAACGGCGATCGTAGGTGGTCAACTCGCCGCGGCCGAGCATGCGATGAACACCGAGGCTGGCGATCCAGATGGAACCTTCGCGGTCCTCCAAAACGTCGCGCGCCCATTCGATCGGCAACCCCTCGGCCGCGCCGATGACGCTCCAGCCGGCGTCGTCGTGCGCAGCCACGCCGCGGTCGGTCGGAACCCACAGATTGCCACGGCGATCGACGGCGAGATAGCCGCTGGTGCTCGTCGCCGGCAGCGCGCGGCTTTCGTCGTGAAACGCCGGTTCGTTCTCCGCTTTCGACCAGAGATGCGCGGCGGAGCGGGCCCAGATCGTGTGCTGGCGATCGACGACGATGGCGTCGATGCGTTCATTGCCGGGATTCGGCCAGAAAGTCCAGACGCCGTTCGCAAAACGTCCGATGCGATTGGCCGAGGCAGCGAGGATGGCGTGCGCGGATCGATCGGCCCAGACGGCGGTGGCCTCTTCGTTCGGCCATCCCGCGATCGCCGCAAACGGCTGCTTTGCGTTGCCGCGAAGAATGCCGCGCGCGGTGGCGATCCAGACGTTGTTCGCGTCGTCGATCGACATCGCATTCGGTTGCGGCGAGGCGATGGCGTTGAATCGATGGCCGTCGAAGCGCGCCAGACCTCCGTACGTGTTCACCCAAACCGATCCATCCGGCGCGGCCTGCACGTTCGCAACGTAGCTCGACGGCAGCCCTTCGCCGAGTCCGAAACGGGCGAAGCGATTGCCGTCGTAGCGATAGACGCCATCCTGCGTGGCCACCCACAGAAATCCGGCCGCGTCCTGCGCCAGCCGCATCGCCGCGAGATTCCCCAGCCCCGCCTCGGTGCCATACGTCCGAAACGGACGAATCCCCGGCGGCAACACCCGCGCCGCCACCGGCACGGCAGCCAGCAATACGATCAGCGCAGCGCGGCGAAGAGACATGGGGTGGGAAGATGGTAGCGCCGATTGGGCGGAGCGTTACGATGTACGGCGCAGGAACGCGATGAACACCTTTGATACGAGCAATCGCGATCGACGGCGATGCCATCAACAGCTTCTGCCGGAAATGGCAGATCGCGGAGTTGAGCCTCTTCGGCTCCGTGCTGCGACCCGAGGAGTTTCGCGATGATAGCGACGTCGATGTGATGGTCACGTTCGAAGAAGGCACGCGCTGGACGCTGTTCGACTTCGTTGACATGCAGGACGAGCTGACGCAACTCTTCGGACGTAAGGCGGACCTGCTATCGAAGCGGGCGCTGAAGAATCCGTTCCGGCGTCACGAGATCCTGTCGACGGCGAGAGTGCTTTATGCAGCGTAAGGGCCGAGGCGAGACGTCATATCTCGAAGGAATCGTTGCGAAGGACCCTATCGAATAGAGTCTCGGCCGCGTCGCGTACGATTACACCATGCGCAGAATCTTCACCGCGATCTCCATCCTCCTCGCCACCGTCACCCTGCACGCCCAATGCGCCGACGTTGCGGGCATTGTCGGGCAGCTCGATGCGGCGCGGATGAAGCAGACGGTCGACAAGCTGGTCTCGTTCGGAACGCGGCACACGCTGTCTGACACGACCTCCGACACGCGCGGGATCGGCGCGGCGCGGAAATGGATCTTCGACGAGATGTCGAAAGTCGCCGCGGCCAGCAACGGGCGGATGACCGTCGCATATCAGTCGTCGATGCAGCAGGGGCCGCGGACGAAGAACGTGCCGGTGGAGATGGTGAACGTCGTGGCCACGATCCGCGGGACCACCGATCCCGATCGCGTCTACATCGCCACCGGCCACTACGACTCGATCAATTCCGACGTGATGAACGCGACGATCGACGCTCCCGGCGCCGACGACGATGCATCCGGTGTCGCGGTGATCATGGAAGTGGCGCGCGTTCTCTCGCAGCATCCGCTCGACGCCACCGTGATGCTCGTCGCTGTCCAGGGCGAAGAGCAAGGCCTCCTCGGGTCGCGCGGGCTGGCCGAGGAGGCGGTGGCGAAGAAGTGGGATGTGGAGGGGATGATCACGAACGACATCGTCGGCGGTACCGTCGGCGGCGAAGGCGACGTCGACAACCGCACCATCCGCATCTTCTCCGCGAATCCGAAAGGGGCCGGCGAGGGTTCGGCGCGGCACTGGGCGCGCTTCGTCCGCGACGGCGTCCGCCTCTACCTGCCGAACGTGAAGCCGCGCCTGATCTATCGCCTCGATCGCTTCGGCCGTGGCGGCGATCACGTGCCGTTCTTCGAGAAAGGTTTCCCCGCCATTCGCTTTAGCGAGGCGAACGAGGATTACAAGCACGAGCATCAGACGGTGCGCGTGGAGAACGGCGTGCAGTACGGCGATCTGCCGCAATTCGTCTCCGGCGATTACATGCGCCTCGTGGCGTCGGTCAATGCGGTCGCGCTCATCACCGGCGCCTGCGCTCCCGCTGCGCCGAAGAACGTGAAGGCCGGCGGCGCCGTCACGAACGACACGACGCTGAGCTGGGAGATGGGCACGGACGCCGACCTGGCCGGCTACGAAATCGTCGTCCGCGAAACGACATCCGACGATTGGGAACGGATCATCCCGGTCGGCAACGTGGCGAAGTACACGTTCAAGGACTTCACCATCGACAACGTCTTCATGGGCGTGCGGGCGGTGGACAAGGATGGGAACCGCTCGCCGGTACGGACGCCGGAGGAGAGGCTGCCGTAACTGTCATCCGCAGTGGACACAAGGAAACGACCTCCGGCTGCGTGAGCCTCAACTTCACGCTCGTGAGGCTCAACTTCACGCTCGTGAGGCTCAACTTCAGGCTCGTGAGGCTCAACTTCAGCCTCGCGAGGCTCAACTTCAGCCTCGTGAGGCTCAACTTCAGGCTCGTGAGGCTCAACTTCAGGCTCGTGAGGCTCAACTTCAGCCTCGCGAGGCTCAACTTCAGGCTCGCAAGCCTCAACGTTCAGGCTCGTGAGCCTCAACTTCAGGCTTGTGAGCCTCATCTTCAGGCTCGTGAGCCTCAATTTCAGGCTCGTGAGCTTCATCTTCAGGCTCGTGAGCCTCAATTTCAGGCTCGTGGACCTCAACGTTCAGGTTCGTGGACCTGAACGTCTCGATCGGGCGGTGGACAAGGACGGGAATCTTTCACCGATGCGGACGCCGGAGGAGATAGGCTGTCGTGAGGCAGTAGATTAGCGGACCAGTCGAATCAGGATGCCGAAGTGTCTGATCTACGAATCTACTAATCACTAATCGACGAACGTCAAGCCTTCTTGATCGACAGCCGCGCCGCGTTCGGCTCGATCAAAATTCGCGCGGGGTCGGCGACCGTATTGCCGCGGCGTTTCTGGATTGGGAGGCGGGTGTAGACCTGCGTCGAGAGGATCGAGGCGTGCCCGAGGATTTCCTGCACGTCGCGGATGTCGGCGCCGGAGGAGACCAGCATCGCCGCCATCGTGTGGCGCAGCGAATGCGGCGTGATGTGGCGTTTGATCTCGGCCAGGCGCACGTGCTTCTTGAAAATGTTCTCGATCGAATAAATCGTCAGGCGCGTTCCGGAGCGGCCGACGAAGAGCGCGTCGGTGGTCAGGCTGCGGTCGGCGCGCATGTCGAGGTAGCTCATCAGCGCTTCGATGACCACGTGCGACGTGATCGTCACCGTGCGGCCGCGCGTGGCCCGTCCGGTGATGTGGATCTGATTGTTTTCCACGCCGACGTCGGAAACGTTCAGCGCCACCAGCTCGCCGATGCGGATGCCGGTCGAGAAGAGCAGCTCGAGGATGACGTTGTCGCGGACGGCGCAGAAGTAGCGGTTACGGCCGCCGGCGGAATGATCGCGCGTTCCGGACAGCGCGCCGATCTGGTCCTTCGGAGCGGCCAGCAGCGCGCGCACTTCGCGCGACGAGAGCACGGTCGGAACGCGGTTCTCGACCGGCTTGCGGATCTTCAGCTTGCGCGCGGGCGATTCATTGAAGATGCCCTTCTCTTCCAGGTAGCGGAAGAAAACTTTCAGCGCGGCCACTTTGCGGCGGATCGACGTATCGCGATACGGTCCCGTGCCCAGCTTGTCGAGGTACTGTTCGAGATGCTCGGGCGTGATGTCGACCATGCTCGCGCCGTCCACGTGCACGTGAAACTGGCTCAGGTCCGACTGGTATGCGCGGATCGTGCGATCGGAAAGATTCCGCACTGCCTGCCCATGCTGCAGAAAATCGGCGATCGCTTCTTGCACGTTCATCATCACGCTCTTCGAAAAATAGTTTTATTGCTGGTTTGGGGGACAACGGGCAGTGTAGTTGGCGGCATTCGATTGTCAAGAATTATTTGCCCGACCGCGATATGCTGTAAAAGCATGACAGCAACCCATTTGGAGTCCGGCGACCTCCCGGTCGTAAACGCCCGTTGACATCATCGTGAAAGGCCAGAAGCTCTTCGTACGCCCGATCGAAGCCTCTGATTTCGATGCGGTCCGCGCCTTCGCCGTGCAGCACGGCGGGTCGCCCGACGTCCGCTCCGGACTCCTCGGCAAACTCGTCGGCGAGCTGGTTTCGGTGCTGGCGATGGAGGTCGAAGCCGATGCCGTCCGCGTCGTCGATCTCGTCGTTGCCGAAGAGTTGCGCCGCAAACGCGTCGGACGCGTCATGCTGAACGAGCTCGCGTCGCTTGCGAAAAAACTGGAGCGGAATTGGTTGATTGCGGACGTCCAACATGCCGAGTTCCTGCGGCGCGTCGGGTTCACGGAAGATCAAGGTGTGATGAAGCGGAGGGTGGGATGAGAGAAGTGGGAAGGGTGAAGAGTGAAGGGGAAAGTGAAAAACGATTGCTCGTCATTCTTGGGCTGATCGTTTTCACTGCCTGCACGCAGCGCACGCCCACCACCGCCCCGCTACCGCCTGCGCCCGCGCCCGTTCCTGCGCCGGTCGCCGTCGTCGAGCCGGTCAAGCTGCCGACGCTCGATGAAGTGCGCTCGCTGAAGACGAACAATCAACTCGATCGTTACGAAGCCGGTTTGAAGACGCTGTCGCAATCGCCCGACGCGCAAACCAAGGGACGCGCGTTGACGCTGCTTGCTCTTTTCTACATCGACCAGAAGCGGACCGCCGAGGCGCTGCCGCTGCTCGGCCAGGCCGCGAATGCCGATCCGCTCGTCGCTCCGTGGCTTCGTCTGCGCGCGCTCGACATCGAAGGCACCGATAAGCGGTGGGCGGACGCGCTGCTCACAACCATTCGCATCATCTACGACACGCCGGCCAGCTCCGCCGCCACCATCGCCCGGCTGCGCCTTCCCGCGCTCTACGCGGCCGCGGGCGATGCGTCGAACACCGACGACGCGATGAAATCCGCGAACCTCGTCGCCATCGATGCGCTCACCGAAGAGGATTTCGTCTGGCTGGCGAAATCGCTGGCCAAGGCGGGGCGGATGGATCTCGCCAATCTGCTGCGGATGCGCCTCCTCACCGAATTCACGCAGGGGCGATTCACCGAGGACACGTACGATCACGTCTCGCAATACACGCCCTCGCCGCTCGACGCGCTCTCGTTTGATGACGAGCTGGCCATCGCGCAGAAACTCGGGCGCAACGATCGCTACGGGCGAGCGTTCGATCTTCTCGAACGCATCGCCGCGCGTTTTCCGAAAGAGGCCAAAACGTCGAGCGCTTTCCAGGCCGTTCGCCTTCGCGCGCTCTTCAACTCGCGGCGCTACTCCGACCTTCTCACCGAAACCGACCGCGTCAAACTCAAAGACCCCGCGCTGATCATGACCCGCGCCCGCGCCGCGTGGCGCGCCGGTCAGCCGAAGCTCTTCCTGGCCGGACTGCAGCAGGTCGAGAAGCAATATCCGTCCAGCAGTGAAGCGACCGAGGCGAAGATCCTGCGCGCGAAGTACTACGTGACGGATGAGGTGAAGTACGACCTCGCCATCGCCGATCTCGAAGCCGCCATCGCCAAAGGCGCCCTCGGCAACGAAGGCGAAAATCTCTGGACCCTCGGCTGGACCTATTTCCTCGCCGGCCGCGCCGACGATGCGCTCAAGACGTTCGCCCGCTACGCGAAACAGTTCCCCGACGGCGACTATCTTTCGAATTCGCTCTTCTGGACCGCGAAGATCGACGCACGCCGCGGCGACGTCGCCGGACGCGACGCCGCGCTGCACGAGTTGGAGAGGCTCTATCCCTACAGCTACTTCAGCTACCGCGCGCGCGCCATCATCGGCGAGCCGATGCTCGCGCCGAACGAGATCGCCAACGGCAACGTCTTTCCCGACGTCGACGCGCAACTCGCGGCCGCGAACGAGCCGCGCCTCGATGCCGTCCGCGAGCTGGCCTGGCTCGGCCTCTACCGCGAAGCGACGCGTGAGATGAAGTCGATCGCCGCCGCAAACCCCGCCAATCTGGGCATGCAGTTCATGCTCGCCGATCTCTACGTGCAGGGCGGCGAGCCCTTCTCCGCGAACAACGTCCTGCAGCGCAAGTTCCGGCAGTTCGTCCGCCACGGCGGCACCGGCATCCCGCACCGCTTCTGGGAAATCCTCTTCCCGCTCAATTACTGGGAGACGATCAAGAGTGAATCGGAGCAGCGCCAGATCGATCCGTATCTCATCGCCTCGATCATCCGCCAGGAGACCGGCTTCGAACCGACCACCGTCTCCAACGCCGACGCCATCGGCATCATGCAGATCATGCCCGCCGAGGCCGCGTCGATTGCCACGCAAGCGGGGTTAACGCCGCCGACGCGCGAACAGCTTTTCGATCCGAAGGTGAACATCGCCGTCGGCGTCGCTGAGTTCCAGCAAAAACTGGCCACCGAGCACGGCAATACGATGCTCGCCATCGCCGCCTACAACGCCGGAGAAGATGCCGTTGGCAAATGGATTGCTCAAACGCCGCTCGATGATGAGGACTTATTTGTCGAATCGATTCCGTTTGCCGAGACCCGGCTTTATGTGAAGACAGTCAGCCGGAACCGATTTGAATATCGGCGGATTTATGAGGTACCCAGGCAGCCGTAACACGCATCTCCCCCTCGCAATCGCTCTCACCCTCCTACTCGCCACCTCGGCAACCGCGGCTCCCGATCAGCTCATCCTCGGACGCGACACGACGCCACCCGCGGACATCAAAGGCCCGATCGATCTCACCATCGTCCCCGACTTCGACGACGCGCGCGTCACCGTAACCGTCGATGGCCAGAAGATCGTCGACGGTCTTCGCTCGCCGTGGCACGTGCCGGTCGATTTCGGTCCGCAGCCGGTCGAGCACAAGATCGTCGTCACCGCGACCGGCGCCGACCACAAACGCATCCAATGGCAGACCACGATCAACAAAGGGCATCAGACCCTCGACGCGAAAATCGTTCCGATCGATGCCGCGAACCGCATCTTCGAAGCGAACGTGACCTCGCCCGACGACGATCCGATCGTCAGCGTCTCGGCGTGGGACGACGGCAAACCGATCGCCACCGTCGAGCAGGCGCCGTTCCGTTTCACCATCCCCGCCGAACATTTCGCGCAGAAGAGCGTGCAGATCACCGCGCGCACGAAGTCGGGCGCCGAGGCGGCCGACTTCTGGTCCGCCGCGGGCGATGTCAAAGCCGAGGCCATTGAAGTGCGCACCGTCCCGCTTTTCGTCTCCGTCATCGACGGCAACGGCACGGCGCACGATGACGTCGACCAGTCGCTGTTTAAAGTTGTCGACAACGGTTTCGAGGGGCAGATCCTGCAGATTGGGAAAGCGTTCAATCAACCGATCTCGATCGCACTGCTGCTCGATGCTTCGACGAGCATGACTTACGAGATGCCGAAAGCGACGCGCGCCGCCGTCAACTTCGTCGCGAGCACGCTCAAGGCCGGCGACCGCTGCGCGGTGTATTCGGTTCGCAGCACTCCGCGCCGCGAGATGGAGTTGACCAGCGACCGCGCTGCGATCGAGAACGTCGTGAAGTCGATCCAGGCCGAAGGCCGCACCGCGCTCTACGACGCCATCGCCAGTGCCGAGCGCGAGCTGCGCGACGAGAAAAACCGCCGCGCGATCGTGATCCTCACTGACGGCGGCGACACGTCGTCGATCGCATCGTTCGACGAAATCGATCGCATCACGAAGGAGTCCGGCATTCCCATTTACGTGATCGCCTACGACAGCGGCGTGAACGATGACCAGCCGCAGGACATGAACCGCCTCCAATACCTCGCCACCGAAACCGGCGGCTTCCTGGCCACGGCCTCGGCCAAAAACCTCCAGGCCCGCTACGCCGACATCGAAAAGGACCTGCGCGCGCAATACGCGATCACCTACCAGATCACCGACCTGGCCCGCCACAATCAATGGCGCAAAGTGCACGTGATGCTGAAGTCGCCGCAACTGACGGCGCGGACGATACGAGGCTACTTCGCGCCGTAACGCCGCGATGTCGATGCCTGCGTAGATCCCGGCGAATTTCGCGAAGCTTTGGAGTGCGGTGGCGGCCGAGCCACCGCTTTGGGAGGGTGGCGGAATCGCGAACCGCACGCTGTCGCGAATCTTCAGCCGCGGACAGTCATGATTCCCCCGCCCTCCCAAAGCGGTGGCTCGCCGCCACGCGCACTCCAAAGCTTCGCGAAATGTGCCCGGATTTTGGCGAGCATCGAGCACGCATCTGGAGTGAATTACTCCGCCATCTTTTCGATCACGAGAACCGTCCCCGCGTCGCTCGTCGCAAATCGCCCGATCAGAGACGCGCTGGCATCGGCGATATCGCGAAGAACCACCCGCTCGTCATACGCGTTCGCATGCATCCACGACGGCATTTGCATGCGATGCGGCAGATCGCGATGAACGCGTCCAACACGCATCCGCGCGAGACGCCGCAATCCGCCGCCGGGCGGCTCCAACGTCAATTGCAGCACGGCCACACCGCGCGGACTTAGAAGACGAAGAAGCGCGCGAATGAGGACGTAACCCTCGGCCGGCCGAATGTGCTGAAACACGAGAAGCGAACAGATGAAATCAAACTGCCACCTCAGTTCGTACGTCTCGACAAACGTCACATTGCTCAGCCCCGCGTCGAGCGCATTCCTCCGCGCATGTTCGAGAACAGAAGGCGCAATGTCGGCACCGACCACGTCCCCCGCGCGCCGCGCCAGCGGGATCGTCAGCCGGCCAGCGCCGCATCCGAAGTCGAGCACCGAGGTGAGCGGAACGTCGCGGCCGAGGATTGCGGCGATCGCCGGAAGGAGCAACGCGATGTCCGCTTCCCCCGTCTCGAGAAACGCGTCGTCGCGAACGCCTTCGTCAGTGAGGACAGGAAAGTACGGCTCGCGGCGCGCGAGCTCTTCCCAATCCGACGGCGTGCGATGGGTCATCGCTCGCAGGATACTCGCGACCTAATTCCTCGCCGCCTCCCGCTCCCCCTCGCGCAGCAGCGCATCGAGATCCGCGCGACGAAACAACTTCCCGTTCACGATCACTGCATCGATCTTCGACGCATTGTGGATGTCCGCCAGCGGATCGGCATGCAAAAGGACGAGGTCTGCGAATTTGCCTGCGTCCACCGAGCCGAGATCCTTTGATCGATTCGTCACGGTCGCGGAGTTGATCGTCGCGGCCTGCAACGCCTGCATCGGCGTCAGCCCGGCATCGACCAGAAAGACCAATTCGTCCTGCAGCGTGAATCCGGGAATCCGTTCCGCGGCGATGTCGCTGCCGGTGACGATCACCACGCCGGCGCGGTTAGCCATTCGTACCACTTCGCGATACTCATCGAAGACCGCCTTCTGCTCGGCGAGATCGGCCGGCGTCACCACCTGCTTCGGACGCGCTGCCCCCGCCTTGACCATCGACGCCGCGACGTAGCGCGTGCGCGGATCGGGTTTCGTCGCAGGATCGTAGTACTGCACGAGTGCCCAGTACGCCGACAGCGTCGGATCGAAGACGGTGTGGTTCTTCACGAACGTTGCGAACAACTCCTCCGCACCGTGCGCGCGAAACGCCTTCATCGACTCGGACAGATGGTCGGGATGCGCCGCCGAAAACGTTCCCTCGAACAACGTGGCCACATGCTCAATCGTCTGCTGCCCCGCGTTCGACGCCTCCTCGGGCGTCACGGTCATCGGAATGTGTCCGACCACCGGAAGGCCGAGCTTCTTCGCTTCGTCGATCAGCGCGAAATACGAATCGCGCTCCATCCGCCGATGCACCTTGAATGCGTCGACACCAACCTCCTTCAGCGCCCGCGCCACGCCGCGCGTCTGATCGGGATTGCCGGGAACGAGCTGATATTGATTGAAGCTCTTGCCGTTGAGGATCGGCCCGACGCGCAGAATGCGCGGCCCCGTCAGAACTCCGGCCGCAATCAGGCTCCGCCAGTTTTCGATCTCCGTGAAGTGGCTGCCGAGGTCGCGGACGCTGGTCACGCCGTTGGCGATGAGGATGGGAAGCGCGCTGCCGGTGGTCCAGCTCAGGTGAACGTGCATGTCCCACAAACCGGGAATCAGGAACTTGCCGCGGCCGTCGACGATCGTCGCGCCCGCAGGCGCAGCATCGCGGCCGACGCTGATGATCTTTCCGTCGCGAATCGTGACGGTCACATCGCGCAACGGCGCGCCGTTGATGACGTCGATCACCGCGACATGCGTAATTGCGATTGGTTTCGGCGGCGGCGCCGCGTACGCGGCGGTGGCAATGGAGAGAATGAGCAGGAAAGATCGGATCACGAAAAGTTATTACGGCTACCGGGCGGCGTAGTTTCCACGCGCATCCGAATCCCGCCCTTCGGCCGCAACGTGATCGATGCCTGCGGCGTTACATCGCGCGAGACCAACTCCAGCTTCCACCGCTGCGCGATCGTGGCCACGATCAGCACAGCCTCCATCCACGCGAATCCTTCGCCGATGCAGATGCGCGGTCCGGCGCCGAACGGAAAGTACGCGAGCTTCGGCCGCGATGCTTTTGCTTCTGTCGTAAATCGCAATGGATCAAACCGCGAAGGATCGAGAAACCAGCGCGGATCGCGGTGCGTGATCGCCTGCGCCGCGACGGCCACCGCGCCTCGCGGCACCAGCCACTCGCCGATCATCGCGTCCTCGATCGCCAGCCGGCTCACCGCCCACGCCGGCGGAAACATCCGCATCGACTCCGCCACGATCATCTCCGTGTACGGGAGCCGCGCGTAATCGGCGGGCGTCGGAAGGCGATCGCCGAGGACGGTGGCGAGCTCGCGATGCATCGCGTTCGCGGCCTCGGGATTCAACGAAAGGAGATACCACGTCCACGCCAACGCATTTGCCGTCGTCTCGTGGCCCGCAAGGAACAGCGTCATCGCTTCGTCGCGAAGCTGCTGGTCGGTCATGCCTCCACCGTCGCCTTCCTCATCGACCGCCATCAGCAGCATCGACAGCAGATCGCCGCGATCCTGGCCCGACTTCCGGCGCTCATCGATGATGGCGTAGACGGTCTTGTCGAGCCGCTCGAGCGATCGCCGGAATCGCACCGTCTGCGGCAACGGCAGCTTCCGCAGCAGGTTCGCAATCGGATTCATCAGCGTCGGAAAGAGATCGACCAGCGACGTCAACGCCGCCCCGATCTCGTCCGCCTCCTGCTCCACCTCGGCATCGAACAACGTCTTGGCGACGACCGACAACGTGAGCCGCATCATCTCGTGATGCACGTCGAGCACTTCCCCATCGCGCCACCCGAGCCGCGCCGCCCGCTCGATCATGACCTCCGCATACCGCGCGATCCGCTCCCGATGAAACGCCGGCTGCACCAGCCGCCGCTGCCGCCGATGCACCTCCTCCTCCGAAGTCAGCAACCCCTCCCCAAAAATGATCTTCGACCGCTGCAACACCCGGCTCTTATGAAACGACCGATGCTGCGTAACGAGCAGCTCGCGTATGAGATCGGGATGATTGAAAAAGAAGATCTGCTGCGGCCCGACATGAAACTGCGACGCATCGCCGTAGTCGTCCGCGAGCTTCTGGAAGAACGGAATCGGATCGTGCTGGAGGATCCGCAGGTAGCGGAACGGGATTCTGCTTCTCGGTCCGGGCGGAGTTGACATGTTGCGCGGATGGTAAAGGGGAACCGTTTTCACGCGGAGACGCGGGGGACGCGGAGAAAAGCGCTTCCCTCCGCGATCTCCGCGTCTCCGCGTGATCCCGGTAACCCTTTAGAATCCGCACAAACATGAACGCCCTCCCGCTGATCCTCTTCTTCCTCGCGGTGACAGCCATCGGCTACCGCTATTACTCCGCCTTCCTCGCCGCGAAGGTCATGGCGCTCGATGACACCCGCGTCACGCCCGCGCACAGGTTCAACGATGGCCAGAACTACGTGCCGACGAACAAGTGGGTGCTGTTCGGGCATCACTTCGCGGCCATCTCCGGCGCGGGACCGCTGATCGGGCCTGTGCTCGCGGCACAGTTCGGCTATCTGCCGGGATTGCTGTGGCTCGCCTTCGGCGTCGTGCTCGGCGGCGCGGTGCACGACTTCGTCACGCTGGCGGCGTCGGTGCGGAGGAACGGGAAATCGCTGGCGGAGATCGCACGGACGGAGATCTCGCCGCTGGCGGGAATCACGGCCATGATCGCCATCCTCTTCATCATCGTCATCGCCCTGGCCGGACTCGGCATCGCCGTCGTCAACGCGCTCGCCGATTCGCCATGGGGGACATTCACCATCTTTCTGACGATTCCGATCGCGCTGCTGGTCGGCCAGTACCTGCATCGATCGAAGGCAGCGTACGCGATAAGAAACGGCTCCATCGCCGGTGCGCTGATGGTGCTGGCCGCGGTCGTGGCCGGACGCTTCATCCCCGGCACCGCGCTCGGCGCGCTGTTCACCATGTCCAAGCCGCAGATCACCATCGCCATCGCCATCTACGGCTTCACCGCCTCGGTGCTCCCGGTCTGGATGCTGCTCTGCCCGCGCGACTACCTCTCGTCGTACATGAAGCTCGGCACGATCGCCGCGCTCGTCATCGGAACCGTAATCGTCGCGCCGCACATCTACGCGCCGGCCGTTTCGCAGTTCGCGGCCGGAGGCGGCCCGATCATCCCCGGCAAACTCTTTCCGTTCGTCTTCATCACCATCGCCTGCGGGGCCATCTCCGGCTTCCACGCGCTGATCGGGTCGGGGACGACGCCGAAGATGATCGACAAGGAATCGGACACGCGGATGATCGGCTACGGCGCGATGCTCTGCGAAGGGCTGGTTGGATGTGTGGCCCTCATCGCCGTCTGCGCGCTCCATCCCGGCGACTACTACGCCATCAACGTTCCGCCCGCGATCTTCGCCAAGCTCGGGCTATCAACCGTCAACCTGCAGCACTTCTCGACGCTCGTCGGCGAAACGCTGGTCGGCCGCACCGGCGGCGCGGTCTCGCTGGCCGTCGGCTTCGCGCAGATCTTCTCCGGCATCCCATTCCTCGGCGGACTGATGTCGTACTGGTATCACTTCGCCATCATGTTCGAGGCGCTCTTCATCCTCACCACCATCGACACCGGCACGCGCGTGGCCCGCTTCATGGTGCAGGAGTTCCTCGGCCGCGCCTGGAAGCCGTTCGAGAACACGTCGTGGATTCCCGGCACGATCATCTCCACGGCGCTGGTCGTTTTCGGCTGGACGTGGTTCATCCTCAACGGATCGATCTCGCAGATCTGGCCGATGTTCGGCATCGCCAACCAGCTCCTGGCCGCCGTCGCGCTCTGCGTCGGAACGACCGTCATCCTGAACGCCGGCAAAGCAAAGTACGCCTGGACGACGATGTTCCCGTTGGCCTTCGTCACCTCAACGACTCTTTACGCCGGCTACCGCTCCATCTTCGACAACTTCCTCGGCCCGAAGATGATGGCCAAAGATCCATTCACCGGCTATCTCGACGCCACGCTGACCGTGATCCTGATGCTCTGCGTGATCGTGATCCTGGCCGCCTCAGCACGCGCGTGGCTGCGCGCGATGCGCGGCGAAGGCGTAGCATTCATCCCTGCCACGGCCGGTCCGGACCACATGCATATGCCAGGAAGCGGGTGCTGTTAATGCTCAACGACAAGAAGATCATCGCCTTCATCCCCACACTCGACTTCGACAAAGCGCGCGCGTTCTACGTCGACGTCCTCGGCCTTCGCTTCGTCGACAACGACGGCTTCGCCATGGTCCTCGACGCCAATGGCACGATGATCCGCGTGGCCAAAGTGCAGCCCGATTTCAAGCCCGCCCAGTTCACGATCCTCGGCTGGCACGTCTCCGAAATCGAGAAGGTCGTTTCCACCCTCACCGAAAAAGGCGTCGTCTTCGAGCGCTACGGTTTCTTCGAACAAGACTCCCTCGGCATCTGGTCCGCCCCCGGCGGCGCGAAAGTGGCGTGGTTCAAAGACCCCGATGGCAACGTGCTGTCGGTGTCGCAGCACGTGTAGTCTCCCGCGTCCATGACGCCAACCGGCCGCTTCGCGCCATCTCCCACCGGTCCGCTGCACCTCGGCAGTCTGGTTGCGGCGGTCGGATCGTGGCTGTTCGCGCGAAAGGCGGGCGGACGGTGGCTGGTGCGGATGGAGGATCTCGATACGCCGCGCGTCGTGGCCGGATCGGCGGACGAAATCCTGCGTGCGCTCGAACGATACAGACTGACGTGGGACGGCGACGTCGTTTATCAATCGCAGCGCATCGCGTTGTATGACGACGCGTTGACTAAGCTGCGCGCAAAGAATCTCGTCTACGATTGCGGCTGTTCGCGCGCCGATCTCGCGCGCACCGCCTCGGCGCCGCTCGGGCGCGAGCCGGTCTATCCCGGCACGTGCCGCGACGGCCTTCCGGCCGGACGCATCGCGCGCGCGGTTCGCTTCCGAACATCGCACGAGATCATCGCCTTCGACGACCTGATTCGCGGTCACGTCGAAGAAGACGTCGCCGCGGAAACAGGCGACTTCGTCGTCCGCCGCGCCGATGGCGTTTACGCGTATCAATTAGCGGTGGTCGTCGACGACGCAGCGCAGGAAGTCACGCAGGTCGTCCGCGGCGCCGATCTGCTGACGTCGACCGCACGGCAAATCGCCCTTCAACACGCCCTCGGACTCCCAACTCCGTCCTACGCGCATCTCCCGCTGGTCGTGAACGCGGACGGCTCGAAACTCGGAAAACGCGATGGCGCGTTGCCGCTGCCGTCGCTGGACGAGAAGCGCGTCAGCGAGACGCTTCAATTCGCGCTGCGGTTCCTCGGAATCGAAGTCGCGCTCGACTTGCCCGCGCGGATGCTCGAGGAGGCCATCTGCGTCTCATCTGCGTCATCTGCGGATGAATCGCTTTAAAACGATCACAACTTCAGAATCAGATGGGTCATGTCGTGCTGGTTGCCGTCTGGATCGGTGCCGTAGCCCGGCATCACGTAGGAGCTGAAGCCGAGATTCTGAAGGGTCGTGACGGCATCGGCTTCGAGGTCGGAGATCAGCATCGCGTTGAGATGGCGAAGTCCGTTTTCGCGGGCGATGCCGATGAACTGATTCACCAGCAACGTCCCCAGCCCGGCGCCGCGAAAGGCGGGATCGATCATCCACTTGATGCGGCCCGCAAGGCGGAGCGGGCTGCCGTGACGCCGATGCAGCGTCGCGTCGGCGACGATGCGGTTGCCGTCGAACGCGAGCAGCGGAAAGACCTTGGCATAGTCGATGTCGCGGCCCCAGCCTTCGATCAGCGTCCGGTTCTCGATGTGGTCCCACGCGAAACGGCGATACGCGATCGGCAAATGCTGGAAGAACTCGTACAACGCGTCGACGTCCTTCTCGGCGAAGGGACGAAGCAGAACTCTGCGGCCGTCGCGCAGGGCGGCCTCCTGCGGATAGCGATGCGGCATCGGCGAACGATATCAGAACAGCGCCGTTTGCTCGACCTCTGCTTCGACGAGCTCCGCACGATCGCCAACATGGATCGCGCCCCCCTCGACGATCTCCCCGAAAACGCCGGCGCGCCAGTTCGGGCTGAGCGCTTTGCGCAAACCGGCCTGCGCCTCCTCCATCCGCTCGCACGGCCGCGTCTCGCCGAGAATGCGCACGAGGCAGGCGCCGAGTCGGAGGAGTTTGCCGCGCGAGTTGGCGAGCGGGATGCCGCGCAGCATCACGTTCGCGCGGCGCCTGGACGGATCGACGTCGTGGCCTGTTTCCGCGGCGGCGTCACGCCACGCCGCTTCATCGATGATCGTAATCTGGCGACGCTGGCTACGGTCGGCATTGCCTGCCAGGCCGCGGCCGGCGATCGCTTCGGCCTGATGGACCCAATCCATCATTCCGCCATGCGCGCGCTTGATCCAGATGTCGACGACTTTTCCGGTCATGGTTCGCCTCCGCGCGTTCCTTAATGATGCCACTGCCGGGACGGTAGCGAATTCACGTGAGACCGTTGATTTCCAGTGCGAGCACGAATGCGACCAATACCAAGAGTCCCGCGATCACGCTCCTTACGGCAAGTCCGAATTCCGTCAGCGCCGTGTGAACGCGCCGATCCTTCAGCGCGAAGTAATAGCAAGTCACGAGGCCGCCGCCAGTCAGCAATGTGCACGTCAGGAAGAAACCGCTCGTAACGCGAAGGTAGATGTCGCGGAGGAATTCACCGGGCAACTTCGGGACGATGAATGGCCGTATCCGGGCATGGATGTAATTGCAAACGAAAGTTAGCAGCAGCCAGATGGCGAACCGCGGCCACTCCGCGGGCCAGGTACGCCTGTTCATGCGATCGAGATCGGATTCCACGATGTGCTCGTCTGCCGTTACTGATCGAATTTTGCCTGCAACTCCGCGGTCAGCGCATTCGCGTCGTCATCGCGGCCGTGCCAGGCAGCGGGCGTGTTCTGGAAGAGCGCAATCTGCCAGCGGTCGCCGCGTTTGACAGCGATCAGCGACTGCACCACATTCGTAGCGCGGTTGATCTTCGACTTGCCTGGCGGAACCATTCCGGCGTGCGCGCGGAGAAGCATCACGTCCGGCGCAATCTCGCGGACTTCGTGAACGAGCGTTACGAAGGACGCCACTTTGTGATCGGCGAAGATGCCGGCCAGGTGCGACGCGATCTGCTCGCGGCCATTCACTTCGCTGCCGTCGAAGCCGACCATCTGACCGTCATCGGCGAAATCGCGCGACATCGCGACGGCGTCGCCCGCATTCCAGCCGGCGATCATGCGCTCGTAGAGGCTGCGAACGTCGGCCGCGTTCATGACGCGAGCGACGCCGTGCACGCGCGGCAGCGTTTCGCCGCGGCCGGCACCATCTCCAGGCATTCGGGGCACGCCTTCATCGGCTGCGCCGGCGGAGTGGGGACCGGCTTCACGAGCGCTTTGACGATGAGAAAGACTACGAACGAGATGATCAGGAAGTCGATGATCGTGCCGAGGAAGTGGCCGTAGAGGAGGGCGTTTTCGGTGACCTTGCCGGCGGCATCGGTCGTGGAGCGCAGAACATATTTCGCTTGCCGCCAATCACCGCCGGGAAGGACGAGGCTGATGACCGGCATCAGAAGATCCGCTGCCAGCGCCGAAACGACGTTGCTGACCGCCGCGCCGATGATGACGCCGATCGCCAACGCCAGCGCGTTCGTCTTCGTCAGGAATCCCCGAAATTCAGCAATCATGATGTCCCCATCATACCGAACGCTTCGGCTCGCTTCGATTACAATGACGCGCACATGAATAAACAGCGCGTCTGGGTGACCACCGCATGGGTCGGCTGCGCCATGGTGCTGCTCGCGATTCTCGCTGTGGCAGCGGTTTCGTTCGATAAGAACATCGTCAAGCCGCTCTTCGTCGAGTACGTCACCGGCGGCGTCATGGTCGGCGGTCTGATCGTCTTCATCGCCGCCTGGTTTCTTCCCGACCGCAAGAACTGGCGCGGCATCACGCTCATGGTCTGGGGACTGATCGCAGTGACCTCGCCATGGTTCGGCCTGCTGTTTCTTCTGCCGTGGGCCGTCGTCGGCCTCGCGCTGCCGCTAGTGATCGCCATTCTTCTCCGGCAATCGAGGCTGACGCAGCCCGCGATCGCGTAGCGCTTCTTCACAGGAGCGACACCGCCGCCGGGGCATAAGGACGTACGCGCGATCGTTTGGATTTTTTCATGCGGAGACGCGAACACGCGGAGGATATCCCGATGAAAAAATCACTTCTTTTCGTGGCAATGGTCACATTTCTTTTGAGTTGCGGCGCGAATGCGGATGCGATCAACAAAGCGATCCCCGCGCCGGAAGTCGACACGCCCGCGGCCGAGGCTAAAGGGCCGCAGGTGGCGGTGCTGGCGGGCGGCTGTTTCTGGGGATTGCAGGGGATGTTCGAGCACGTGCAGGGCGTGACGCGGGTCGTGGCCGGATATTCGGGCGGCGACAAGGCCACGGCGCACTACGAGATGGTCGGCACCGAGAGCACCGGCCACGCCGAGTCGGTCCAGATCACGTTCGATCCGAAGCAGATTTCGTATGGCCAGCTCCTGCGGCTCTTCTTCTCCGTAGCGCACGATCCGACGGAGCTCGACCGGCAGGGTCCGGATCGCGGTCCGAGCTATCGCTCCGAAATCTTTTACGCGTCGCCGTCGCAGGAGCGCATCGCGCGCGCGTACGTGCAGCAGCTCACGAAGGCGAAAGTTTTCTCTTCGCCGATCGTCACGAAGATCGAGCCGCTAAAGGGCTTTTATGCGGCCGAGGATTACCATCAGGATTACCTGATCCACAATCCGCATCAGCCGTACATCGTCTACAACGATCTGCCGAAAATCGAGGCGCTGAAGCAGGTGTATCCACAGGTGTACCGCGCCAACCCGGTCGCGCTGCGCTGAATATCGGCATCGCGAAATGCTCGTGAGGACGGGCGGTTCACGCCCGTCCTCCAGACACTGCCGGGCTACAGCTTCCGCGCCGCGGCTTGCACCTTGGTCGAGGCGGCGTTGAAACGATCGACCGCGATCCCGTTGATCTGCTTCGCCACATTGGCGTCGCCGAACGTCGGCGCGATGTGAAGGAGCGCCAGCGAGGCGATCACTTCCTGCGCTGCCTGGCTGAGCGCGAGATCCGGTTTCGGCCCCGGCCAGCAGCCTCCATGAATTGCCTTCCACAGCTCGAGAAAATTGGTAGCTTCGGTTCTGACAGTGGTACCCATGCGATCTCCTTTCGAAGGCATAGTGACGACGCCTCGGAGATCGTTTCATTCGCAGCGGTGATTATTTTTCGTGCGAAGCACTTTGGAGTGCGGTGACGGCGTCACCGCTTTGGGAGGGCGGTGGAATCGTGACGCCGCGCAGCGTGTGATGCTTGCTCAGTCCTCGCGATCGCTAACATCCCCCGCACTCCCAAAGCGGTGGCTCGGCCGCCACCGCACTCCAAAGCTTCGCGAAATGTGCATCGAGCCGCGGCTACTCCGCGCTCTCCCGAACCTGAATCACGTTGCCTTCGGGATCGTGCCCGTCGCACGCCCGGAATCCGCGCGCCTCCCACTCGTGCTCCGCGGACTTGATCGCTCCACCATTCGCGGCCGCCAGCGAACGCGCCGCGGCGATGCTGGCAACGGGCAGGCAGAGCTTGACGTACGAATCCTCGCGCACACGCACCGCCGCAGCGTCCACCGCCGGCTCGCCTCGCAGGCGATGAATCACCAACTGAACGCCTTCCACCTCCATGACGCTGTAGTCGTCTTCGTCGAACAGAACCTCCATCGAAGCGATCTCGCGATAGAACTTACCGACCCGGCGGACATCCGCGACGAACACGACCACGCTTGGCTTCGGCTTGATGGACACTGCACCCTCCTATCGATTCCGGCCCGCGATGCGCTCGCCCGGCTGGAGATCCTTGCGATCGTAGTAGTAGACCTTGCCGATGCGAATCTCCAAACTCGTCGCCTGAATCTCGAACTCGGAAGCGGCGGAATCGGCCTCCGCGTGGATCCAGACGCCGTCCTTGCCGAGGCGGAATTGCGCATGGGAAAAGCGAGCGGGGACGTCGGTGAAGGTCACGCCGCGAAACTCCGCCTCGAGGTAGTGGTAGTAAACGAAATCGTTGCTGCCGAGGATCAACAACTTGTCGCCGTCATGTTCGGCGACCTCGAAATCCCAGAGATGGAGATCGTTGATCCGCTTCAGCTCCTCTTCCATCGACCGCGATTCTGACACCGCAATCACTGCGGAGTGAAGATCTGTACGCGTTGCGATTCGTTGTCCGTGAGCGTGAGCAACGCCCACACCGGAAGCGAGCTTTCCACTTCGATGCGCACCTTTTCATGCGAACGCACCTCGGCCGCCTCCAGAAGACCGGGGAACGTCAACGTCCCGAATGGATCGCTGTCGGTGGGAGAACCCTTGCTGCCCGACCATTCCCTCAGCAATTCGCCGGTCGCGTTGTCCTTGACTCTCACGGTGACGAGAGCCGCGCGCGTAAAAACGCGAAGCGTCGAGCGGAAACGGACGCTGACCGGGACGGACGGCAGCCAGACCTGCAGCTTCGTAAAATCGCGCGACCGGACGACCGGGATCTCCGTGCCGGGACTGTCAGGATCGCGCGTCGTCTCGCGCAGCCGTACGCTGAAGTGCAGCCGGTCAGCTTGATCGGCAGGAGGGTGCAGGATCATAGCCGGTTCATCCGCCCATGGGAATGGTTCGATCCGCATCGACGACCGTGGAGAAATTCGCCGCGCGTACTGACGGCAATCAACCCACCTACCAATGATGATGCACTCCTCCGGATCGAGGGGAACGGTGTCATCGGAATCGTTGTAGATGGAGATGTCGCTTACCCATCGCGTACCGTTGGCCGCAATCGCGTCAAAGGCGATGGGGATGAGGATCTGCTCCAATACAGGCACATACGCGAACGGGTCTAATAGGTGCAACACCACATCGCCGTCGCGCACCGTCAAATCGACGAGTCCTTGCGCATGCGCGGGCGCCACGGCTTTGATGAATTGCGGAGTCTCGACAGTGATGTGCGGCGAGAGAACACCTCCAAAGAAAACCTGCGGCGCCTTGAAGCGATGGGAGGTGGTCGAGCTAATAAAGACCTCCACTCCCCCCTCCGGCACGGAGTACGTGGGAAAGCAGTAGAGATCGTTGGTCTGCGCCGAGGCTGTTGCCGCGATCAGGGTGAGGAGTGAAACGATGGCGAGTCGCATGCTGGTTGTCCGTCCCGCGATGAGAATACGCTACTGAACGTGCAGCAGTGTGTACGTCACACCGCATGCAGCCAGCGTCACAACGGCGACTCTGCTACGCTCGCGCACCTTGAAAAAATCGATGGATTGGTCGGCAGACGAACGCCGCGTTCTCGCGGGATTGAAAACGCCGGCGCACGTCCAGCAGTTTCTCGACGAGCTCGATTACGACGAGCGAGGCGGCGCGGCCTCACCGCGCGCGGTGATGAAGAGCGGGAAGGCGCAATGCTTCAGCGGTGCGCTCTTTGCGGCCGCCGCGCTGCGCGAGCTCGGCCATCCGCCGCGCCTGATGTACATGGACGCCGCCAGCGACGACGGCCACTGCCTGGCGCTCTACGAAATCGGCGGCCTCTGGGGCGCGGTCGCGAAGTCGAACTTCACGACGCTCCGCTCGCGCGAGCCCATCTATCCCTACATCGCCCTCGGCCTGAGCTACTTCGACGGCTTCTTCAACGTCTACGCGAAGCGCACCATGCGCGCCTTCACCGAACCGGTGGAGCTGGAGCGCTTCGAGCAACGCGGCTGGCGCTTCAGCGGCGGCGAATTGATGTACATCGACCGCGCCATCGACGACGCCCCGCGCGCCTGGAAATTGCCGCGCAAACGGATCGCCGGCGTCAGCAACGTCTCCGAGTCGCTTCGCAACGCGGGACTGGCCGGCGCCAACCCGGCAGGACTCTGGCGGCGTTCGTAGGGGAACCGAGGCGTTCCCTTCAATGATCGAAAAGCGTCTGTAGTTCTTTCACGCGGGGCCGAAGATCCTCGACTCTACGAGACGAGATGCACGCGGATGGTGGCGTCTTCCGTATCCGCTTTAGCCACGAAGCGCACGTGATCGACCTTGCGGCCGTCCTTGAAGTCGAGCAGCGAATAGATGCCGCGGCGGTGCGTGCTGTCGTTGAAGTCGACGACCTGCGTCTCGCCGTTTTCGAACACGACCTCGGCGAAGCTGACCTGCGCCGCTCCTTCTTCGACGTCGAAGAGCAGCCGGTTTCCGCGCTTGTCGATGTTCATGGTGAAGTCGGTCCATCCCTCTTCACGATCGAGACTCTCCGCGGACGTCCAGACGCGCGCATTGGCGGGAGGAAGCGAGGCCACGACGACGGCTCCAAACGCGACGGCCGGCAGATAGACGCGCGGCGCCACGCGAACGGCCACTCCCGGCCGGACGACGACGGTCGGAAGTGTCCGGCGGATCGGGAAGCCGGGACGGACGGTCACGTGAACGCGCGTGACGTGCCCTCTCCGTACGCGAACCACGCGCGCCGCTTCGGCGTCACGGGCAACCGGCAGGATGACGATGGCAGACAACAGAGCAATCGCAGCAACTCTCTTCATCTTGAAACTCCTTTCACGTTTTGATGAGCAACCGGGCTGGACGTTTACACGATAACGCGAGAGCGGCATTCGCGTGGTAACCCGCGTCAATCGCTACCGTCCCGAGACGAGCGCTTCAATCTTCCAGGTACCGCGTTCGCGCACGAGCTCGACGTGATACCCGGCTGGACTCCATAGAAATCTCGGATCGACCCACCCCACGCGGCCATCGGCTAGACGGACGTGACCCCTTTCACCGAGCGGCTTGACGATATCGAACGAGAGGATGGCCACGACTCTGGACTTCGGGTCGCGGCTTTCGCGCAGCGGCACGCGGCGGCTCATGACCGCGACGAATGAATAGGGATCGAAGCGTTCGGGCCAGTTCGCATAGACCGACGGCGCCACAAAGTGATCGTTGTCGCGGAGCGAACCGCCGCCCATGAAAAAAATGAGGAAGAGCTCTTCCCAGTGCGGCTGCGTGTACCAGGCCATCTTGAACGCTTCGATGCCGGTTTTTGGTCCGAACGAAGTGCGCACGTTCGGATCGAGATGTTCGAACAGACGCTTCTCGTCACGCGCGCGACAGACCTCCAGCATCTGGTTCTGAAACGCCGACAGTGTGTTGTCTTTGCTCCACTCGTACACCGGAACGAGTTTTGGACCGCGAACTGGCGGCGGCAGCGGCCCCTGAGCCACCGGCGCCGTCGCGCACGCGGCCAGAAGAAGCAGGAACGCGCGTTTCATCGGGCAATCGTAACTGAATCATTCCTTCCGCCGCTGACGCTCCGGTCGGGCCGAGGAACAGGCAAAGGAGAGGTTGGGCTTACGAAAAGCGCTCAGTACGTAGCGTTGTATAAGGTGACTTTCCAGGCGGGCGATCGTGTGACTTCAAACTGCGCATCTCCTACAACCGGATAGCCGCCGCCGCGCTTTACCCGATAGCTGAGCGACACATTGTCGTTCGTATCCTCCCGACTATTTACAGTCCACGACACCGGCGGGTATCTCACTTCCTCCACCACGATGAGCTGACGATTCGGCCCGAAGAAGGGCTCCAGACGCCTCACATGACCTGCCGCCAGTTGGCGGAAGAACTTGTCGGCCTCTCGCTCGGGCGACCTGTCTCGCATCGGATTCATGATCACGAGATACAGTGGCTCAACGGCGGCTGGATCAAGATTGATGCGTGCAAGACATGGTCGGGCACCGCGCAAGAGCGCCATCGTGCCTACGATGGCGACGATGACTGTTGCCGCAATCGCTCCTGTCATCGCGCTCGCCGGCGGGAACCGCGCTCGCGCTGGTGGCAGCCCGGCCAGTTGATTACTCCCAATCCTTCTTCAACATCAGTTCGTCGATTCTGTAGGCGTGAAGCATCTCGTGCATCAGCATGTGCCTGAACATGATGTGCACCGAGTAGTGGCTGAATGCTTCGTGTTCGGCCCTCCGCTGCCAATCCTCCGGCGATAGCTCCTTCAAACGCTTGACAACCAGCGCGCGCTCGCGCACGTACCGGCTCAGCGCTTCGTCCAGATCGACGTTCAGCAGTGCGCCTGCCTCGTCATCGAGTGATGGTTGCATCGACTTTATTTTGGGAAACGGCTCCGAGAGCATCAACTCCAGGCGTGCCAGGAATTCCGCTTGCCCGGTGGTTATGTGGCAGGCATGCTCGTGAGCGGACCATTTGTTCGGCGCAGGTCGGCGCTTGAGATTTTCGGGCGATACCTCGCGGACGAGCCCAATGATGATGCCGGGTGCGGCCTCTAAAGAAGCGATCAACGTTTGCGTATCCATCATCCCTCGAGCGCCGCGTGCGCCACTTCGTGCTGCGATCTGAATGAGATGGCACCAGCGCAGGTTCCTTTCACTACCGGGCCGGGTCGCCCCAGGCGGGCGGGACGCCTTTGCCCTCCGAGACCGGTGGCCCGGCTCCGATGCAACCGGTCGTTCGCCCAGTCAGCGTGTAGACGTAGACGCCCGCGTGCACCCGCTTGCTCCGAGGCGCGGGCCTCTATTCAGGGGTACCTCGCCTGAGCTCCTCGGCGAGTCCGATGAGAAGCCCTTCGGGTCCGCGAATGTAGCACAGCCGATACGACTGCTCGTATTGCACCACGTCGCCAACGAGCGTTGCGCCATGCTGCTGGAGCCTGGCGAGCGTCTCGTCGATATTTTCCACTGCGAACATGACGCGTAGGTAGCCGAGCGCGTTCACCGGAGCATTTCGGTGATCGGTGACGACGGGCGGGGCGAGGAATCGCGACAGCTCGAGCCGACTGTGACCATCCGGGGTGACCATCATGGCGATCTCAACGCGCTGGTTCCCCAGTCCAGTAATGCGCCCGGCCCACTCGCCTTCGATGATGGCTCGTCCTTCGAGCCTCATCCCAAGCTCCAGGAAAAATGCGACAGTGGCGTCAAGGGATTCGACTACGATCCCCATGTTGTCCATCCGCTTAAGCGTCATTTCCCCCCAAGTTCTCCTTTACCGAAAGTGACCGGTGCTACGCCGCAAGTGGCGTCTAACGGACCTGCGCTTCACCGGCGCGGTGAGCTGGATTGTAGCGGTCCGCCGAGCGGCGCAGGGTAACCCGCGGCTACAATCCGGCGATGCTGACCACCGACCCTTCGATCCCCGTCGACTACGCGCGCGGTCTTCTCAACCATCTCGGCGAACGCCTCCATCACTGACAGATTACCGCGCCGCGTCCTTGAACGACCTCGCGAAAGACCGGTATGCGGACGCTGCACTACTGCGCGGCAGCACCAATCCCATCGCATTTTGCGAGCGAGCCTAGTTAAGCGCTCTCTTCTTTTCGCCAGGAAACGATAACGTGACAACCGCGTTAACGGGTATATCAATTGACTGATGATAGCGAAGCGTCGTCCACGCTGAGGTTTTGTCATTCTTCTCGTAGCGGATTTTGCATGACGGTTGAAGACAACGGGCACGCAGTACGCTTGCCGACACGATCACTAGCCCCAAGTCAACAGAATCGCCAGCAACGGTATCTTGCATAGCCTCACGGTTTACGGCCCGGCGCGCACCACGAGTATTGATTTGCACTTCACAATCCAATTGGGCTGTCGGACAACCATATTCCACCCATCTCCAGTGGGTGCCCACACCGTCCGTTTAAGCGCATCTGGCCACTCCGAATCGTGGCGCGAAAGCCGTAAGTGCGATCAGCACCGGCTGCTGAAAATGACACCAATAAAGCAAGGCCAACGCACGCAACGCGACTCATTAGCGCCTCCTTCGTGGCCACGCACCATTGACAACCGCCAAGCACAGACATAATTATACACCGCTCCAGAGCAGTGTCGCATGCCGAGTCAGCATGCCGAGTCAGAGCCGAACATGGCCCTTAAAGATGAAAGCGTGACGGATCTTCCTGCGGACAACGTACCTACGCCCCAGATATCGGTCAGCGCGAAAGAACGCATCAATCGCGAAGAGCAGTATCGGCTCGAGGTCAGGCAACAACTTGAAGATACGAAATCAACGAGACCCGGTGTACTTAGTTTCTTAAATAGCGGTTTCGCGCTGTGGCTTCTTTCTGCGGTTTTTCTGAGCGGTACTGGTACCGTTTACAGTTGCTGGGAAAAGGATCGGGAAGCGACGCGGGTAAAGCACGACCGCGAGACAGATGTTGCGAGACTGAGAGCACAAACGGAACTGGCCTTAGCGGAGGAAAACAGGATCACCATCGAAAAACTTGATACCGAGATCAGCTACAGATTCTCCCTGGCCTTGCTGTCGTTGCGTTCGGTAACTGATGACGTTTCCATGACATTGGCCAGGTCGAGCGTTGCCGATCGTGAGATAGAAAGCATCGATTCTGCGGAGCGTGCCGTACATTCACTTGGCCGGTTGCCGACAGGTGATCAAGCGTCGCTCTATCCGCAATACGCGACGTACACGTTACCGGCGCTGATCGCTGAGCTACATCGACACGTTCCCATTCGCGAGCGGCCGCAAATCGAACAGAGCCTCGCTAAATTGCTCGTGATAACCCTCCGACCTACCTTAGACGCAGCGGATCCGGCGCGTGCATTGGCGAGTAGGCTACTCGGAGACATTATGCTTCCGCGATGGAAGAAAACTGGATTTTATTATGTAGATTGTAAACCCGCTAACCCTTTCTGCTGATACGACTGAATGCCTCGGCACGCCACGAGGACCGTTCCGATCAACGAAAACACGAAGGCTTAGCGGTACGGCATCTAACGTTCTCGCGCGTACACAGCAACATAGGTAATCGAGCCCGTACCGACCCCGAGGCATCCAGGCTGGGTGACCTGAAAGACGAATTGCACCTCGAAACCTTCGCCGGAACGACCGCTGAAACGCTGCCCAAGAGTGGCCAGGGCATTGTTCGAAAACTCCGCCCCAATCGGTTCCACCAGGTATTCTTTCATCGACATTGCCCTTTCAAGGTAGATCAGTGCCGCCTTCGCTTGGGCGGCACCTCGATATGCGACTGATTGTTGCAACTAGCCCGCGAAGCAGGCCACGCTGCCGAATCGCAAGCTCTGCGTAACGAGAACAGCTCGGATCCCACACGCAACGTTGTCCCACGGACGGTGGCCTCACTTTCCGATACCACCGCAATGTCATCACCGCCAAATGAATCGACAGCGTTGCCGGGCGCTCGGGCAGTTGGTCGACGCGAACGTCTAATGCAGTGCGACCTATGAGGCGACGCGTTACCGAGGGGAGCAATGATGGAGGCATGCACGGCGAAATGATGTACTCCGCTGCGACGCGTTGCAGCGATTCCGGGGCGGCCACGGCGATAACGCTCCGCAACGCAGACTCCGACGGACTGCACATTGTTTGATCCTTAGAGGGACACTCCGGCATCTTTCCCCTGGAAGACACCTGGAGCCGATAAAAGTGGCGTGAAGACATCGCCCCTTCACCTCGGTTGTGACGGCGAGTGGCGCAGGGACGCACGCGTACAATCGGACCATGCTGACCACCGACCCTTCGATCCCCGTCGACGCTCCCGGCGAGTACGCGCGCGATCTTCTCGACCGTCTTGGCGAACGCGATCCGCTGTCCGTAATGGAAGCGTCCGTCGCCGATCTGCGCGCGGCGTTCGACGGGCTGGATGACGCGACCATTCGCCGTCCCGAAGCGCCCGGCAAGTGGTCGATGATCGAGGTTGCGCATCACCTCGCGGATAGCGACATGGTCGCCGGCGTCCGCATTCGCATGATCGTGGCGCAGGATCGGCCGCCGATCGTGGCCTACGATCAGGAGCTGTGGGTGGAAAAACTCCGCTATCGCCAGGCCTCGCTCGCCGATGTGCTCGCGCAATTCGCCGTCTTACGCGCCGCGAACGTGCGGCTGGCGCGGAGTCTGAGTGCCGAGGAGTTGAAGCGGGTCGGAATTCACAGCGAACGCGGCGCGGAATCGGCCGGATATCTGTTGCGCCTCGTGGCCGGCCACGACGTCGTGCATCTCAATCAATTGGCCCGCATCCGTCGCGCGGTCGCCTGACGAAAAACTTCTTTCTCCCGCTGCTAGCCGGACCTGGCCCTGAACGCCAGATACGCAAAGATCACGACGACAATGACGAGACACACTCTCGCCATGCCCATCATCCGTGAATGCGCGACGTGACGCGTCCCTTTCGGTTTGATTCCAGTCACCGCCGCAACTGCGGCAATCAGGACAGCGAGCATGAGCCAGACAAGCCAGTTCACGCTATAGACCCTTCACCTGAACGGCCACGAGAAGGAGCGCGTAGCCGATGATCCACGACCAGCTCGCGATGTCGGAGCTCACGTGGATGATGGCAAAGTGCGCCGCGATCGCGACGAGGAAAAGGATCAGCGAGATGATCCACGTGATGAACTTGGGGGCATTGGTCTGTTTGGCCATGAATCGAGACTCCATGCGGACATCGCCGCGCGTACAACCGTACGAAGTTTTTGGGTGTGACGGACAGCGGAGAGGTTCGACAGTGATGCTCGAGCGAAATTGATCGGGATGGGAAGTGTCCCTGCAAGCGACGAGCCGCCCGGGGACCGGTTCACGCCGTCCCTGGCTTCCGTCACGACCGGCCTGGAATCCCATCAGGAGTACGGCGCGAATGCCAGACGTACAGGCACAGGATGATCGAGCCGAAAAACCCGGTCAGGTAGCTTGCCAGGTGAGCCCACGAGTCGGTGATGAAGGCGGCCTGCCTGGTGGCGGGGATATGCAGAAACACCCAGTCGTCCGGCACGATCGCGTGGCGTGTCGCGAGCACGTATCCTGTCGTTCCAGCCAGGAACGCTACTGTGCCCATCGCGGCAAGTAACACGGCCACCGGTTTGATGAGCTGCAAAGCCGTGAGTCGCGGCCGCTCGCCGAGCCGCGCCGCCGAGGCCAACGCGACGCCGAGCGGCAACGCGAACCACCACGTAGCGACGACGCCCCACGCCAGCGCGAGAAGCGTCGGCGACCGGCTCGCAATCAGCCGCGGATGTCCGATCGTGAAGTACTCGACGCAAACACGCGCCGTGATCTGGTCATGCAGAATGCCGTAAACGATTCCGGCGAAGACCGCCATTGCCACGATCGAGATGAAGCGCATTGTTCCTCAGCGGGTCCGAGGGCCGGCGCGAGGATAGCCTAGTCGAGTTAGACCGCTGGTGCGTTGCGCGGCCGAGTGAGGCCGAAAGCAACCATGAGCATGACGATCACGATTGACTCAAGGTCACGTCGACCTGGAGTTTCTCGACCATCGTCCCCGCCTCGCGGAGCGTCGCGATCATCCGCTCCGCTTCTTCGTCCACTCACGGTAGGTCGCGTGGAGAGACTCCGGGTCAGCGGCGACGCGCTTCAACCGTTGCCAATCCCGGAGCGAGTATCACCCGAGCGCGATCGCAACTGCTGAACGTCGTGGTGACTTCGCCGCGTCATGCACAAACTTGCTCCCAGCTACCCACCGGCTCAGGCGGATCGGCATTCATCGCCGCTCGGGCCTGCTCTGACGGCGTCCACGTGTACTCCCGTCTGCGTGCCTCGAAATCGCGTTCCATGTGCAAACGGGCGGATGACCAGAACAGCAGCCGCAAGACGTTTTCGAATTTCTCGAGCCAGGTCGCCAGCCATGTTTCGGAGCCGGGGTCGTCCTTGATCGAGAGACCGAAATGAATGACCTGCCGCCGGTAAGTGCCCATCGGTTGCGGCCCCGGCAACGCGAAGATCGACAGATCGACCCACGGCCAGTCGCCGTCGCGCGGCAACGAGCGGATGATCTGCTCGTTCCGGATGTGCAATCTCATCGGATCGCAGTCGTCGCCCGCATACATCGGCGCGACGATGACGCCATAGATGACCACCTCATGACCCATTTCCCATCCCTCTCGTTTCGAGCTCCGCTCCGCCAGGAAGTGTAACCTCGGAGGTGCAGTCGCCAGGAACCTCTCCGCGCCTCCCGCGTGAACCGTTCCCTTCGCACACGAAGCGGACCTGCATCGAAAGGACCTCCGAGTCCTTTGCATGCGACCGCAGGGTCCCATGCATGAAACCCCGTGGTCCTTTGCACGAAACCCCGCCGTCCTTTGCATGCGACCCTGGAGTCGTTTGCATGCGACCCCGGAGTCCTTTGCATGAGACCCCGGAGTCCTTTGCATGAGACCCCGGAGTCCTTTGCATGAAACCTCGGGGTCCTATGCATGCAACCCCCGAGTCCTTTGCATGAGACCCCGGAGTCCTCTGCATGCGACCCTGGAGCCCTTTGCATGAGACCCCGGAGTCCTTTGCATGCGACCCCGGAGTCCTTTGCATGAGACTCCGGAGTCCTTTGCATGCGACCCTGAAGTCCTTTGCATGAGACCCTTGGGTCCTTTGCGCGAGCACTAAATCTTCTTCCAGCTCAATGACTTGCATCTTTTCTTCGCGCAGGCCATTGACTTTCGAAGATAGCGAGCTTATCATTTTCGGTCACGCAGAGGCGACGCCTGAGTCATAGCGTCCGATTCCCGAGGCGAGAATCCGGTGGGAAGTAGAAGACCGGCTTCGATTTGAGGTGCAGGGTCCGCCAGCTTGAGCAAGGGCGACACGGAACCTGATGCAAGTGGGGTTGAGCGTTAGCTCCTCCAGCCTCATCACAATATCCGTCCCTCCGGGGCTCGCTACCCGCGGAGGCAGGCGAGCGACGGTTTGCGACGTCCGCTCTTTTGATGTTGACCCAGGATTCCACCCGAGTTGCGCACACAGCGCGAGCGGCGTCCTACTACCGATTGAGAAAGGAGAAAGCATCATGGTTACTACCCAGGCAGTAAACAATGAAACCGCCGCTGCTGCGGCACAGGAAACGGCTGTGACGCCCGAGTCGGTCGTAGAGAGCCTCCGTGCTCTGCGTGCACAGATCCCCCATTACATCCAGTTGCCGATTCCGACAGCGCAGACGCTGCGGCCGGTCGCGGCGATGAATACCGAGTTCACGCAGGCGGCGATCAGCGCCGTCAGCGCGTCGGAGACGGTGCAGGCGACCGTCGGACAAACCGCCGAGGAGCTGCAGGCGGCGGTCGACCTGACCGCGCGCTGGTCAATGGTGCGCGACGAACTGAAGGCGACGCTCGACGGCGTCACCTCGGCCGTCCTCACCATGAAACACAACCTCGGCCAGTCCGTCCTGCTGACGTACTCCGTCAGCAAGAAACTGGTCAAGGTGCCGCAGCACGCCAACCTGCTGCCGCACGTCGCGCTGATGCGGAAGACCAACCGCCTCGGACGCAACCGCAAAGCGCAGCCGGAAACGCCGGCTCCCGCGCCGAATCCGACGCCCGCCCCGCACGTATGAAGTAAGACCCGGTCTGCCGGGCGCGCCCAAGTGGCGCGCCCGGCATTTGGAGGATTCAATGACGAAACAGAAGATCGACGTGGAAGGCATCCTCAACACCCTCGCCGCCGTCCGGAAACAGATCCCGCACCTCGCCGACGCACCGCCGCGCGACACCGCAAGCGCAGCAACCCTCCTCGCCAGCGGCGATGATGCGATGGAAATCTTTGAAATGGAGACGCTGGCCGATGCCCTGGAGTCCTTCGCCGGCGAAGTGTCTGACTCAATCGAAGCTGCGCGCGAAAAAGCCCTGGCCGGCGCCCTCGAGATCTACTACGCCGCCCAGGAGTTGTCCAAGGACCCCGAGCACGCCCACCTCATCCCGCTCGTCGAGCAGATGCGCGAAGCCTATCGCCGCGATTATGGAACGGACATTCCCGAGAGGTGACGGGGCGTTCTTGAGCGGGTGTCCCCATACTCAGAACCTAGAGAGCGGCGTGCCGAAGGCGGCCTTCATACCGAAGCCGCAGGCGCTTAAGCCCGCCTTCATGAGATGACCGCGCTTAGCGAGCATGGTGTATCAACCACGACGTTGCTACCACGTACTGACTGCCACACCGCAGCGACCAATTGCGTATTGCCGTTAAGTAGCCTGACTCTGACGACGAGGGTTGTGGGGATGCGGCCGGTGTTTCCCGGCGATTTCGTTTCGGTTGTGAAGCAGCCGACAGGAACGAGAACAGAACCGTTGACCGAGAGTCCAACGTAGCCACCAGGATTATCACTTCCGGTCGCGTACGGATTGGGAAGGTTGAGTGTTATGAGAGATTGCGTCTGGCCGGCCGAAATTGGTGGAAGTGTAAATTGGAGCCCTGGAATGTTCGTCCAGTTGCTGGAATTGGTTGAAAGCGAACCTGCGGTCTCTGCGTACAGTATCGTGCTCATGAAATGCTCCTTCCAAATTTGTCACGTCGGACCTCGTTGTAGCTTCTAAGTAGTGCGCGACCCACCCTAATCGTTTCAGTAGGGCCGACCGCCGTGACCGAACAGCACGCCATTCGTTCCTTCAGGGGTCAGAGTTTCGGCTGTTGTCTTGTTTCCCCGGCAGAACGAGGTGTGTCCTGGGGTAGTTGACGCGAGCTTTTGGAAATCACCGCAACAAAATCGACTCCACATCCGCACCGTCAAGAGCGGCGACTAACGTGCTGGCTTTGCACTCCAAGGCTGCCGCCAGACGGAGCAGGGTCACGAGATTCGGGATCATAACTCCGCGCTCGATCTCGCTTACATGACTCTGCGGCAATCCCGAGCGCTCGGCGACAATTACCTGCGTCAGTCCGCGCCGGGTGCGCATTTGACGCACTCGCGCACCCAGCAATTCGCCAGCTCGTGTTCCTTCAGACAATCTGAAGACTCCTCTTGACTATCGAACATGATCGATATAGATTTACATCGATAGAGCGAGGATAACGCAACATGCATCCTTCTAACGACATCAACCGCATCCGCGCCATCTTCCTACATCCGGAGCCTCGCGTCACGGTCGCCGAGGCCGCGCGGATGCTCGGTTGGTCCTCAGGGCGGATGAACGAGGCGATGCGCGACGGCGAGATCGAGGTCGTCGGCACGTGCCGGAGCTCGTGCGTCGAGCTAACGGAGCTGGTGGAAATGGCGCTGTCGCTCTGGTCGATGACGGAGATCGAGCGTGCGTTGGGGTCGAGCGCGCGGAAGATCCTGCCACCTGGACTGCGGACGCGGACGTTTTGCACGCGGCTGCCGCGGTATCTGATCGACATGCTGCAGCATCTGGCGGCGGCGGAGCGGGCTTCGCTGGAGCTGTTCCTGTCGCGCGAGCTGCAGGACCTGGTCAGCGCGCGGCGGGAAACGCTCGCGCGCGAGCTGCCTAGATTCGCCGAGGCATTCGACTGGCCGCGGCGAAACGAGACGCAACCGAACTGCTGAATCGGAGATGAAAGAGAGGATCGATGCGCGCTAAGACTGTCATCGCCAATCGAGAGCCGCCAACGCTTCTCGTACCCAACGCGTGCCGACCGTTCCACATCGCATCGACCGCAACCGCCGAGGAACGGACGACGAACACACCGCGTCGCGAGCGGCGGAAGAAGGACATTCGCACGCTCACGGTCTCCATGCTGCTGCGGCAGCGATCATCGAGGCGAAGCGGACACGATCGCGTCCCGTTCCTGCGCGTGAGCGGCCGATGGCTGGAGCAGTGCGGCTTCGCGATCGGAACGCGATACTACGTCACAGTCTCGCAGGGGAAGCTGATGCTGACGCTCGCGGAGCCTGATGGATCGGATGAAGCGCTGGCGGAGTGATTCCGCGGAGATCCACTCACTCACGCCGACGATCCAAGGGGTGGCCCGTAGTAGTGGTCGAAATCGTCGGATCGTTTCAGCCTGACACGACGCCAAGGCGAGTTGTGATGGACGACGTGACGGCGTCTCGCGGGCCGCTCAGACTTTCTGTGTGGGGACGGGAAATTTTGGCGCCAAATATACCCGCGGCGGCCCAACGGCTAGCGCTCAGACGCTGGAGCACGCTACTCCAGCACCGACGATGTTGCTGCGGCGGTTTCAGTCAGATGGAGCGCGTAGGTGGGCGGCTCGTGTCTACTCAGACACGAACAGATTGAAGAGGAACACGTGGACTGTCAGTCTCCTATCCGCGTCCTCGCTTGAGGCGAAGATGAACCTCCACTCCCCTGCATGCGTGAGCGAAATTTCAGCGCGGAACAGCGTATGCGTTCTAAACACCTCGGGAACCTTCGACTGAAGTTCAGAAAAGCCCGCTATCTTCTTGTTGAAAACTATGACTGCCGCCTTCGAATCGCGCCATGTGAGATACCCCTGAAGCTGATCTATGGCCTCAGCCAGTTCACTCGCCCCTCGCCAGACTTTGCACTCTGCAACAAAGGCGGCTCGGGAGGCTGCCTCGATGCGAATATCTGTCTTGCCTCGCTTTCGAAACGTCTCGCCGGTAGCGTCGCCAAGATAGTGGCTGTTTAGATTCGCGAGCAGAATATCGCGAAGCTCCTCCTCGTCGTGTACGCGATACGTGGCTGGCGTTGCCTCGAATGTACATCCAACGTGACGAAGAATGTTGAGTATGTACTCGAACTCCTCATCAGGTATGCCAGGCTCGGCAACCGCGGCGGGTGCCGACGGAAGCGGTTTAGGGAAGCGACGCCTGACGCGAATAGGGTCAACGGGAGGAACGCCGGACTTGTGTCGCAGGGGGATAGCGAGCGTACGAACGATATCGTCGTGCTTGTCGAACTCCTTCCGCCGCGCGGCGATAGCGGCGCGAACGAGTTCTGGCAGTTTGGCGACCCGCCAGTCAATCTCTCCCTTCTGTGCCTTGAGAGCCTCACGAATGGGATGGAGCAACTGCTCGATGGTCCGCCGGATCTCATCTGCAGAATCGCCGGTTGGATGTGTGAGCACGAATCCGACATGACCGCTGCCACCGATGTCCGACGTATGAACATTCCCGACGGCACTCATCGACCACATCGAGTGCGGACGCAAGGTCCAGAGGCGATCATCGCCCGAATATGGTATCCAGACCTGTAGCTTCAGGCCAGGTACAAGCGCGGGGCCATCCCCGAAATTGAGGTATCCAGGACGGCCGCGGACGTCGATCTTTACAGGCTCAGGCGGATCTATTGCGATCTGGTCCTCGTAGATCTCGACGGGGGTGACGACAAAAGTGTCGTAGACATGCTGGTACAACTCGTCGTCGGACGTCGCGAGAAACCTTGGTTTCGGTATCTCATCCACGAACTCCTGAATTCTTCCAAGGTGAGCGTCGAGACTGTGTCGCAGGTCGTCGCCCTCGGTGAAGAGAGGATGGTTGTCTTGAGATCTCACGTGCTGCCGATTTTACAGGACGTCGACCGAGGCTCCCTCGGAATCAGCGGTAATGCAAGTAGTCTACTGTGGGTAGGGAGGACCCGACCACCTGCAGAACCACGGACGACCTTGCGACCGTTTCGTGTGACGCGAATGCGATAGAACCTTCTGCTCGTCTTCGAAGTCCGCCAGCGACAGCCCTTCTTCAGCTCTCGTCGTCGGTTTCGGCGCGAAGGAGGTCTTCGAGTTGGGCTGACCCGAGACGGGCTCGTCCTTCTCGAGGTAGACGAGCATGCCCGTTACGGCGGGGATGAGGCGACCGACGATGACGTTTTCCTTGAGGCCGCGCAGGTGGTCGACTCGGTCGCGATACTGGGCTTTTGTGAGCACCCGGGTGCTCTGCTGGAATGAGGCGGCGGAGATGAAGCCTATCGGTTAAGAGCGAGGCTTTGGTGATGCCGAGAAGGAGTAGGGTTGCCGTCGACGGCGTTTCGCCGCCGCCGCCGTTCATCACTTTGTCGTTTCTCTTTCCGTGGCAGTCTAAGTCGGGGGTACATCTCGACGCTCAACTTGCGGATTCGCGCCTACCGAATTTAGTTGAGTTTCCAGATGTGACCCAACTTACGAGATGTGACGCAACTTACGAACGCTTTGGCCCCATATCGATGTCCCTAGGTCTTCCGACAGCGGTGTAGCTTCATAACAGCCGCGAACGAAATAACGAGCGCGACGATTAGCAAGGCCGTTCCAATGCGTTGCATATAACTTTCCGCTACGGTGAGGTTCACTCCGTATTCGCCAAGCACTCTCCTTTGCAAATACAGAACATAAAGAGGCATGAGAGCCCATGCGACGGTAAGTATCAACAGTAATGGCTCGCTGATTGCGCCGACTATGCCTGACGGTCTGAATAGGATTAGCGAATCGGGCTCTTTGCTGAGTAATGCCTCGCGTGACAGGAAAAGGCTAGGCAGCAGGTTTAGTGCGAGTAATCCCAAGGCTATGCCAATGGAGCAATTGAACAGCCCGGCGCTGAGCTCAAATCCCAGTATCTTGTGAATTGGCGTCAAAGTGTCCGAAAGATATGAGGTTACCATTGGAGAGAGGGGCTCAAGTTCGTGCGGGCTGATCGCGCCCTCAAGCTTTTCGCGAGACCGTAGTGTCTCCCTGATCTCTCTCCAGCGGAATGGTCCTTCGAACTGAGAACGTATCGCTGAGCAGAAGTCGAGTTGGCGAATGAAATCACTGGACGGCCCACCGCCGCAGCCTCGGAAAAACACTTCGCGCACGCTGCTACCATCTCTTAGGTACAGCTCCCGCACCAGGTATTGTTCGTAAGGGATGTTGATGAACGGGTTTGAGGAGGCTTGGCGAGCAGTTATCGCGAAGATTTCTATCCTTACGATCTGCGGACCTTTAGCAGTGGCGGGTGTCAATCGCTCCGCCACCTTCCGTAATTCCGCGTAATACATCGATGATAGCGGCCAAATGGTTCTCAGTTCGATAATCTGACCACTCGGAGTCGGCTGCGCTTTAGTGGGTTGCTGCGAGAGCGCGGTCCAAGCCAACAGGTGCATCGCTTGGTTCCGCTGATCCAAGTCTTGGGCTAGACGTGGCCAGGCGAGAAACCATACGACGAAGGTACCGAGCATCGTGAGCATCGTCTTTTGGATGGCGCACCTCGTCAGGTTCTCGGAGCCACTAAGTCTTGGCTTATACCCTTCAGCTGCACGGTCGGGGGCGCCATGGTACTCAACTTGGAGGGCGGGAACCAAGCAAACAGCGTCAGTTGCAACCCCCGAGTTAGGTGGCGCCACAATGTGTATGCTTTAAGCTGTCGTCTGCCGCAGTGCCGAGACGGCCGCAGCGGCGATCCGGCGATATGCACGAAGTGCGGATGCTAACCCTCCGAGTGAGAGTCTTTCCGCGCCGAGTGAGACCGTGCCGTCTTCGTTGTGGCTGATTCCAGGTTGCACCAGAACGCCGTTCTTCAGGTCGTCATGCGCATGCTGAATGGCGTTTCGTAACCCGGAGATCGCCGGTTCATTGCTCTCGGCAATCCTCCAGTCGTTCTTCTCGATTTTCAGTCCGCTCGCTGCGGCAGACGGACGATTGCGGATCGCGACGACGACCTCCCGAACCCGCTCCATATTCGAGACGCAGTTCTCGATGTGGTGAAGCAGGGGAACGATCGCCGCGGAAAATGATAGATCACCGCCGAGGCTAGGATCTCTGTAGTAGCGGTAATACGCGTTGCGTGCGACCTGATAGTCAAGGAATACGCCATCCACCAACCTAGCCAGGTAGAACACCATCGTGCCGAGCGTGTAATCCGGCAACCGCTTTAAGGTGCCGCTCACTTGGAGCACCATGGCATGAGCAGTCGTCCTGTCTTCAGCCTCCTGCGCCAAATCCGGATACAGCTTTTCGGGAATCATCGCGACATTATCCACAACCCGAGTAGCGCGATCGGCAACACAGTCTCTCTTTAACAAAAACGGGCGGCCTCGCGGCCGCCCGTTGTAATCAACAGCGCTGGATAGAACCTACTGCTCGTCGTCGAAGTCCGCCAACGACAGTGCTTCCTCGGCGTCGTCGTCGGTTTCGGCGCGGAGGAGGTCTTCGAGGTTGGGCTGGACCGGGATTGGCTCGTCCTTCTCGAGGTAGACCTCGCGGTAGACCGGCATGCCGGTTCCGGCGGGGATGAGGCGGCCGACGATGACGTTTTCCTTGAGGCCGCGCAGGTGGTCCACTCGGCCGGCGATGCTGGCCTCGGTGAGCACCCTTGTGGTCTCCTGGAATGAGGCGGCGGAGATGAAGCTGTCGGTTGAGAGCGAGAGGCTTTGGTGATGCCGAGGAGGAGCGGGGTGCCGTCGGCGGGTTCGCCGCCGCGGTTGCTCGTCGACGAGAAACCGTATCGCCGACGCGCGTCACGCGGACGGTACGCGCGCCGTGACGAGTAGTGCTGGAGGTTCAATCCTTCCGCAGCGTCACTGGCTTTCTCCAAAGACTTCTGACGCGGCGGCTTCCAGCTCACCGTCTGTAAGAAGATTGCCGTCCTCGTCCAGGAGCTGAAATTGTTTCTGGCCTAGATTTCCAAAGCTGGTTGCGCCGTCGATCCCGAGGAGCAGCGTGTAGCACATGTCCGTCAGCGCGCCATTGATGATCTGGCGAAGAGCCGCCATTTGTGGCTCGCTCAGGTTCAGCGCTTTGATTTGCTCGCCGACCGCTGTGGTCGGTGACTCCTTGAAGTACACCTGCAGAATGGAATCTCGCTCCATCGCGATCGCGCGTGCAAATTGTTCTGAGGTCATGTTCCGAATTTTAATACGAGGTGCGTGAGCCCGTTCCTCTGCTCACGCAACAAAAAACGAGCGGCCTTACGGCCGCCCGTTCGATTGATGCGAATGAGATAAACCTACTGCTGGTCGTCGAAATCCGCCAGCGACAGCGCTTCCTCGGCGTCGTCGTCGGTTTCGGTGCGGAGGAGATCTTCGAGGTTGGGCTGGACGGGGACGGGTTCGTCCTTCTCGAGGTAGACCTCGCGGTAGACGGGCATGCCCGTTCCGGCCGGGATGAGGCGGCCGACGATGACGTTTCCCTTGAGGCCGCGCAGTGGTCGACTCGGCCGGCGATGCAGGCTTCGGTGAGCGCTCGCGTAGTCTTCTGGAACGAGCCGCCGGACATGACTGTCGGTCGCGAGTTATGGTTTTGGTAGCTCTACTCGCAAATCATCTCGATGCGTTGGGCAATATGCCTTAGGTCCCCGAGACCATTCGATCAGCCACACGTCCAGAAGCTCGGCACCTGATCCCCATAGGACGCCGGGTAAGAGCATCACTTCGGGCAGCACTACAGTTGACCAGCTGCTACAACCGGGCTCCCTACATTTCAGCTCGCCAGTAACGACCTGACCATTCCTACGAGGCCATATGATTGCCACTGCACACATCCAACAGGGCCCTCCAAGATACAGATCAAGGGCCGCTTCACCGCTGGCTAATCGAGCCAATGTTCGCCTAACGTTATCGTGCTCGTCGTGAGCCGAACGCCCAAACTGGATCTCAAGTTGGTGCGTAATTGCGTTCGCGAGCTCGTCGAGTTTTTCTAAGCTGTGCCAGACGGTCTCCACGTGGTTAGTTTATGGAGAGAAAGGTGCGCTTTCAACGCGGACGGCTCCCCGGGTTGAACTAACAAAAAGGGCGGCCTCGCGGCCGCCCGTTCAACTGGTGCGAATGAGTAGTACCTACTGCTCGTCGTCGAAGTCCGCCAAGGACAGTGCTTCCTCGGCGTCGTCGTCGGTTTCCGCGCGGAGGAGGTCTTCGAGGTTCGGCTGAACCGGGACTGGTTCGTCCTTCTCGAGGTAGACCTCGCGGTAGACGGGCATGCCGGTTCCGGCGGGGATGAGTCGGCCGACGATGACGTTTTCCTTGAGGCCGCGGAGGTGGTCGACTCGGCCGGCGATCGATGCCTCGGTGAGCACCCTTGTGGTCTCCTGGAATGAGGCGGCGGAGATGAAGCTGTCCGTTGAGAGCGAGGCTTTGGTGATGCCGAGGAGGAGCGGGGTGCCGTCGGCGGGTTCGCCGCCGCGGTTCATCACCTTCTCGTTTTCTTCCATGAAGCGGAAGCGATCGACCTGCTCGTCGACGAGGAAATCCGTATCGCCAACGCGCGTCACGCGGACGGAACGCAGCATCTGGCGGCAGATGACTTCGATGTGCTTGTCGTTGATGGCAACCGACTGGGAGCGGTAGACCTCCTGGATCTTGTCGACCAGGTAGCGCTGCAACTCCTTGATGCCGAGGACCGCCAGGACGTCGTGCGGATCGATCGGACCGTCGATGAGCGGGTCGCCGGCGCGCACGCGCTCGCCTTCCTGCACGTTGACGTGCACGGAACGGGGAACGCTGTACTCGTGGCGCGTGCCTTCGTCGGTCTCGATGATGACGCGGCGCATGCCCTTGACCACCGGGCCGTGATGCACCGTGCCCTCGACCTCGGAGATGACGGCCTTATCGCGCGGGTGACGGGCTTCGAAGAGCTCGACGACGCGCGGCAGACCGCCGGTGATGTCCTTCGTCTTGGTCGTGGCGCGCGGGATCTTGGCCAGGATGTCGCCCGGGTAGACCTCGTTGCCGTTCTGCACCATGACGTGGGCGCCGGTGGGAAGCAGGTAACGCTTCTCCTCGCCCTTTTTCGATTTGATGGTGATGGTCGGCGTGCGCTTCTCGGCAGTGGCCGATTCGACGATGACCATCTGGGTGAGACCGGTGACACGGTCGGTTTCTTCGCGGACGTTCTCGCCTTCGACGATGTCCTTGAACGTCACCTTGCCGCCGACCTCAGTGAGAATCGCCGAGGTGAACGGATCCCATTCGACGAGCGGCTGGCCGGCGTCGACGTGCTGGCCGTCGTGCACCTTCAGCGTCGAGCCGTAGACGAGCGCGTAACGCTCCTTCTCGCGGCCGGTCGTATCGAGGATGGCGGCTTCGCCCTTCTTCGGCTTCTTGACCGCGGCGTCGTCCATGATCAGCAGCTTGCCGTTACGGTTGATGACGACGAGATCGCCGTTCTTGTTCGTGACGGTGGCGACGTTGACGAACTGCACTTTTCCGGGGTTGGTTGCTTCGTGCTTCGACTGCTCGGAAACGCGTGATGCCGTACCGCCGACGTGGAAGGTACGCATGGTGAGCTGCGTGCCCGGCTCGCCGATCGACTCGGCGGCAATGACGCCGACCGCTTCGCCGATCTCGACCATCTTGCCGCTGGCCAGGTTGCGGCCGTAGCAGCGGCGGCAGATGCCGCGGCGGGTTTCGCAGGTCAGACCGGAGCGGATCTTGACCTGCTCGATGCCGGCTTCCTGGATCGAGTTCGCCAGCTCGTCGGTGATCTCGTCGTTCTGCGAGACGAGGACGTCGCCGGTGAGCGGATCGTAGATGTCCTCCTGCGAGACGCGGCCGACGATGCGGTCGCGAAGCGGCTCGAGGATGTCGCCGCCTTCCATGATCGGAGTGACCACGATGCCGTCGAACGTCTGGCAATCCTGTTCGGTGACGATCACGTCCTGCGCGACGTCGACGAGACGGCGCGTGAGGTAGCCGGAGTCGGCGGTCTTGAGCGCCGTGTCGGCCAGACCCTTGCGGGCGCCGTGCGTGGAGATGAAGTACTGCAGCACGGAGAGGCCTTCGCGGAAGTTGGCGGTGATGGGGGTCTCGATGACTTCGCCCGAGGGCTTGGACATCAGACCGCGCATACCGGCAAGCTGGCGAACCTGTTCCTTGGAACCGCGGGCGCCGGAGTCGGCCATCATGAAGATGGGGTTGAACTCGCCGCGATCGCGTTCGGTGCGGGCCATTTCGCTGAACATCTCGTCGGAGACGTTCTCGGTGGCGCGGTGCCAGATGTCGATGATCTTGTTGTGGCGTTCGCCGTGGGTGATGGCGCCGTCGAGACGCTGGCGCTCGACTTCGAGCACGTTGCGGCGCGCGCCTTCGACGATCTCGCCCTTGCGCGACGGGATGACCATGTCGTCGACGCCGATGGAGACGCCGGCTTTCGTCGCGTAGAGGAAGCCGAGGTCCTTGAGGTCGTCGAGCATCTGCACGGTCAGCGCGTTGCCGAAGTTGACGAACGCGAAGTTCACCAGCTCCTGCAGGGCGCGCTTCTTGAGCATGCCGTTGATGAACGGGATCTCGGCGGGCATGTGCATCTTGAAAATGACGCGGCCGACGGTGGTCTCGACAACTTTCTTGTCGAGCACCTGAATCTCGGCGTGCATCAGGTCCTGATCGTTGAAGTGCTTGGTGAGGTCGATGAACTCGCCGGAGACGCGAACGCGGATCGGCGTGAGCAGTTCGACTTCCTTCGCCTGCAGCGCGATGACGACTTCATCGAAGCTGCCGAAGACTTTGCCTTCGCCCTTGGCGCCCTTCTTTTCCTTGGTCAGGTAGTAGCAGCCGAGGACGAGATCCTGCGACGGGACGGCGAGCGGCTTGCCGTTGGCCGGCGAGAGGATGTTGTTGGACGCAAGCATCAGCACCTGCGACTCGACCTGCGCTTTCGGCGACAGCGGGACGTGAACGGCCATCTGATCGCCGTCGAAGTCGGCGTTGAACGCGGTGCAGACCAGCGGATGGATCTTGATGGCCTTGCCTTCGACGAGGAGCGGCTCGAAGGCCTGGATGCCGAGACGGTGAAGCGTCGGCGCGCGGTTCAGAAGAACCGGATGCTCCTTGATGACCTCTTCGAGCGCATCCCACACTTCGATGGTCTGCAGCTCGACCATCTCTTTGGCGGCCTTGATCGTGCCGACAAGGCCTTTCTGCTCGAGACGGTTGTAGATGAACGGCTTGAACAGCTCGAGGGCCATCTTCTTCGGCAGACCGCACTGGTGCAGCTTCAGTTCGGGGCCGACGACGATGACGGAGCGGCCGGAGTAGTCGACGCGCTTGCCGAGCAGGTTCTGGCGGAAGCGGCCCTGCTTGCCCTTGAGGGTGTCGGAGAGCGACTTCAGCGGACGGTTGTTCGAGCCCTTCAGCACGCGGCCGCGGCGGCCGTTGTCGAAGAGCGCGTCGACCGCTTCCTGCAGCATGCGCTTCTCGTTGCGCACGATGACGTCGGGCGCGCGGAGCTCGAGCAGCTTCTTGAGGCGGTTGTTGCGGTTGATGACGCGGCGATAGAGATCGTTCAGATCCGACGTGGCGAAACGGCCGCCGTCGAGAGGAACGAGCGGACGGAGCTCGGGCGGAATGACCGGGATGACGTCGAGGATCATCCAGTCGGGATGATGACCGGACTTGCGGAAGGCATCGACGACCTTGAGCCGCTTGGCAGCCTTGAGCTTTTTGATCTGCGAGGTCTCGGTGCGCATCATGAGACGCAGCTCGTCGCTGAGCTCTTCGACGTTGACGCGGCGGAGCAGTTCCTTGATGGCTTCGGCGCCCATCTTGGCGACGAAGACGTCGCCATGCGCGCCGCGAAGCTCGCGATACCGCTCCTCGGTGAGCAGCTCTTTCTCGTCGAGGACGTTGGCCAGGTCGCCCGGGTCAATCGTCACGTATGACTCGAAGTAGAGGATGCGCTCGAGGTCACGGAGCGAGATGTCGAGCAGGTGGCCGATTCGCGACGGCAGGCCCTTGAAGAACCAGACGTGCGAAACGGGCGAGGCCAGCTCGATGTGGCCCATGCGCTCGCGGCGGACTTTGGACTTCGTGACTTCGACGCCGCACTTGTCGCAGATGACGCCGCGATGCTTCATCCGCTTGTACTTGCCGCAGAGGCATTCCCAATCGGTGATCGGGCCGAAGATCTTCGCGCAGAACAGGCCGTCGCGCTCCGGTTTGAAGGTGCGGTAATTGATCGTCTCCGGCTTCGTTACTTCGCCGTACGACCACGACCGGATCTTTTCCGGCGACGCGAGGCTGATCTTGATCGCATTGAAATCGTTGATCGCCTGCGGCTTTTGTGACTGAAACAATGAGTTGAAGCTTTCCAAATTGCGCCTCCCTATGTGTCAGGCGTTATCCGTTGAACGCGGTTTCGGAAGCGAGAAGGCCACAGTGTTGCCGTAGCACATCCAGCACGGAGCTTCCCATTCCTGGTCGCCCGTGTAGAAGTGCGCAGTCATGGGAACGGCGCCCATGCCGTGACAGGCAGGGCAATCGGCGTTCGGCATGCTGCCAACGACTGTGACTTTTTTCGCCATTCGCTATTCCTTGAGCAACTCGACGTCGAGGCAGAGTGACTGCAGCTCGCGGACGAGAACGTTGAACGACTCGGGGAGACCCGGATCGTCCGGAACCTCGCCTTTGACGATGGCCTCGTAAATCTTGGAACGGCCTTCGACGTCATCGGACTTCGACGTGAGCAACTCCTGCAGCGTGTAAGCGGCTCCATAAGCTTCGAGGGCCCAAACTTCCATTTCTCCGAAGCGCTGGCCTCCGAACTGGGCTTTTCCGCCGAGCGGCTGCTGGGTGATGAGCGAATACGGTCCGATCGAGCGCGCGTGAATCTTGTCGTCGACCAGATGCGAGAGCTTGAGCATGTAGATGTAGCCGACGCAGACGCGCTGCTCGAACTGTTCGCCGGTCATGCCGTCGAAGAGCGGCGTCTTGCCGTCATCGGGAAGGCCGGCGGCCTTGAGCTGAGCCTTGATCTCCGACTCGATGGCGCCGTCGAATACCGGCGTCGAGAAGTAGAGACCGAGGGCGCGCGCGGCCCAGCCGAGGTGCGTCTCGAGAATCTGACCGACGTTCATGCGCGACGGAACGCCGAGCGGGTTGAGGACGATCTCGACCGGAGTTCCATCCGGCAGGTACGGCATGTCCTCCTCGGGGAGGATGCGGCTGATGACGCCCTTGTTGCCGTGGCGTCCGGCCATCTTGTCGCCGACACTCAGCTTGCGCTTCATGGCGACGTAAACCTTGATCATCTTGATGACACCCGGCGGGAGCTCGTCGCCCTTCTGGAGGTCTTCGCGACGCTCCTCGGCTTTCTGCTCCAGCACGCGAATGCGGTTCTCGGCGCGCTCGACAAACATGCGGATCGTCTCGCGCGTCTCTTCATCGACCGGCAGCGCGAGAAGCTCGCGGCGGGACAGGCGTCCGACCGTTTCGCGCGATGCCGTTTCGCCCTTCGCAACGAGCGTCTCGCCCGTGCGGAAGTCGACCACGTCGCGCTGCAGCTTCTTGTCGCTGAGGACGTCGCCGATGCGCTTGTTGCGCGCGTCGGTGATGATGCGGATCTCGTCCTGGATGTTGCGGTTCATCCGCTCGATCTCGCCCTCTTCGATCGACTTGGCGCGAAGGTCTTTCTCCACGCCCTTGCGCGAGAAGATCTTCACGTCGACGACCGTGCCTTCGATACCCGGAGGCGTTTTGAGCGATGCGTCGCGGACGTCGCCGGCCTTCTCGCCGAAGATGGCGCGGAGCAGCTTCTCTTCGGGAGTGAGCTGCGTCTCGCCCTTCGGCGTGACTTTGCCGACCAGGATATCGCCCTGCTTCACGGTCGCGCCGATGCGGACGATGCCCGACTCGTCGAGATCGCGCAGCGCACCTTCACTGACGTTCGGGATGTCGCGCGTGATTTCCTCGGGACCGAGCTTGGTGTCGCGGGCTTCGATCTCGAACTCTTCGATGTGGATCGAGGTGTAGTAATCCTCTTTCGCCAGCTTCTCGGAGACCAGGATGGCGTCCTCGAAGTTGTTGCCGCGCCACGGCATGAACGCGACCAGGATGTTGCGTCCGAGGGCCAGCTCGCCGGCGTCGGTGCAGGGGCCGTCGGCCAGGACCTGGCCCTTGCGGACCCGCTGCCCTTCGCGGACGTTCGGCTTCTGCGTGATGCAGGTGTTCTGGTTGGAGCGCTTGAACTTGATGAGCTGATAGATGTCGGCGCCGAATTCCTTCGTCTCGCCGGTCTCCTGATCTTCCGCTTCGACGCGAACGATGATGCGGTTGGAGTCGACGAGGTCGACCACACCGCCGCGCTTGCAGAGGATCACGGCGCCGGAGTCGCGGGCCACGATGTTCTCCATGCCGGTGCCGACCAGCGGCGAATCGGTACGGAGCAGCGGAACGGACTGGCGCTGCATGTTGGCGCCCATGAGCGCGCGGTTCGCGTCGTCGTTCTCGAGGAACGGAACGAGCGAGGCGGCCACGGACACGAGCTGTTTCGGCGAGACGTCGATGAAGTCGACTTTCTCTTTCTCGATGGAGACGAAGTCGCCGGACTGGCGGGCGATGACGCGGTCGTGAACGAGATTGCCTTCCTCGTCCATGACGACGTTCGCCTGCGCGATGGTGTAGCGCTCTTCATCCCACGCCGAGAGATAGAACGCGTACGGCTCGGCTTCGGCGAGCTGGAGCTGGCCTTTGCGCGATTTGTTCGCGGCGTTCTCTTTGGCGATGCGGTTGTTTTCCTTCTGCAGGTCGCGCTTCTCGACGATCTGGCTCAGCGTGAAGCTGGAGTCGCCGACCTTGACGATGCGGTAGTGATCGAGCACGCGGCCGTCTTCGACCTTCTTGTACGGGCTCTCGATGAAGCCGTACTCGTTGATGCGCGCATAGCAGGCCAGCGACGAGATCAGGCCGATGTTCGGACCTTCAGGCGTCTCGATCGGGCAGATGCGGCCGTAGTGCGTCGGATGAACGTCGCGGACTTCGAATCCGGCGCGCTCGCGGGAGAGACCACCCGGTCCCAGGGCTGACAGACGCCGTTTGTGCGTGACTTCGGAGAGCGGATTCGTCTGATCCATGAACTGCGAGAGCTGCGACGATCCGAAGAACTCCTTGATGGCCGCGATGACCGGCTTGGAGTTGATGAGGTCGTGCGGCATCGCCGAGTCGATGTCCTGATGGACCGACATCTTCTCTTTGATGGCGCGCTCCATGCGCACGAGGCCGATGCGGAACTGGTTCTCGAGCAATTCGCCAACCGCGCGCACACGGCGGTTGCCGAGGTTGTCGATGTCGTCCACGCGGCCGACGTCCTTGCGGAGACGGAGCAGGTAGTTGATGACGACGAAGAAGTCTTCGGCGCTCATCGTCTTCTGCGTGACCGGCGAATCGAGATCGAGCTTGATGTTGAACTTGAAGCGGCCGACGCGCGAGAAGTCGTACTTGCGGGCGTCGAAGAACATGCCTTCGAACAGCGTCTTAGCCGACTCGAGGGTCGGAGGATCGCCCGGGCGCATGCGGCGGTAGATTTCGATGATGGCCGCTTCGAACGACTTCGAGGTGTCCTTGCGGACCGTGTTGAGCAGGATGTCGGAGACGAGATCCCACTCCGGGAAGATGACGTCGACCGAATCGACGTCGTGTGCGCGAAGCACTTCGGCCCAATCGGCCGGAACGTTCTCGCTCGCTTCGAAGAGGACTTCGCCGCTGTTGACGTCGACGACGTCGGAGAGGAAGACGGCCTTGTCCATCGCCGCGAAGTCGACTTTCGCCGAGGCTTCGTTGCTCTTCGTCAGCGCATCGGCCATCTTCTGGTCGAGCTTCACGCCGGCGAAGACGGTGCGGACCGTGCGGCGGCCGCGGATGGAATGGCGTTCCTTCGCTTCTTCCTGATCGAGCACGCGGCGGTCGAACGACAGCGTGACCTGATCGCCGGTGATCTTCGCTTTGATGGGCGTGTAGAACTGGCGAAGGATCTCTTCGTCCGTGGTCAGGCCGAGCGCGCGCAGGAAGACCGAGCCGAGGAACTTGCGCTTGCGGTCGATGCGCACGTAGAGGATGTTCTTCTGGTCGTACTCGAACTCCACCCATGAGCCGCGGTACGGGATGATCTTGGCGAGGAAGGTGTGGGCGGATTCCTTGGTGAAGAAGACGCCCGGCGAACGGTGGAGCTGCGAAACGATGACGCGCTCGGTGCCGTTGATGATGAACGTTCCGTTGTCCGTCATCAGCGGGATGTCGCCGAAGAAAACTTCCTCTTCCTTGGCGTCGCGCATGTGCTTGACGCCGGTGTCGGGATCCTTGTCGTAGACGAAGAGGCGGAAGGTGACCTTCAGCGGAACGCTGTAGGACATCCCGCGCTCCTGGCACTCTTCGACGCTGTACTTCATCTGCAGGTCGACGGGGTTGCCGCAGATGTCGCAGATCTCGACGCGGTTCTTGTTGATGACGCCGCACTTCTGGCAGCCGACCGTTTCCTCGTGCGGATGGTCGGTGATGATCTTCGAGCCGCAGTTCGCGCAGGTCATGCGCAGGTGCTCGAGACCTTTGAGGGAGCCGCACTTGCACTCCCAGTTCCCGATCGCGAATTTGACGAAGTCCAGCGAGCAGGTCTCGCGGAAATCGCTGAAGGGGAAGACGCTGGTGAAGACCGACTGCAGTCCCGTGTCTTCACGCTCCTCGGGGAGGAGATTCATCTGCAGGAACCGGTCATACGACTTGCGCTGCACGTCGATGAGGTTCGGCAACGCCATGTAACTCCGGATTTTGGAGAAGTCATGGCGAACCGGTTCCTGTTTCGGCAGGGAGGATCCGTTCATTCGGTGCTCCTGTATTGAGGTGTTACTACAGGCGAGGCCACTCGCAGGCGACGCGAATGACTGATGCGCAGGAGGTGGAACCATGTGGAAAGGGCCGCTCCCCCCCTCTCCGGTTCCGCGGTGTGAACGCGCGGAGCGTTCACCGTGTCCAACAAAAAGCAATTTCCGGACGGGACATTCCGCCCCGTCCGGATGAGTCTTGTGACGCGCAACCCGTAAAACGGGTTACTTGATCGTGACCTTGGCGCCGGCCTCTTCGAACTTCTTCTTGATGTTCTCGGCCTCTTCCTTCGAAACCGCTTCCTTGATCGTGGACGGAGCGGCCTCGACGAGGTCCTTCGCTTCCTTCAGACCAAGGCTCGTCACTTCGCGCACTGCCTTGATGACGTTGATCTTCTTGTCGCCGACGTCGCTCAGAAGAACGGTGAACTCGGTCTGCGCCTCGGCCGGAGCCGCGGCAGCGGCCGGGCCCGCGGCAACAGCGGCCGGAGCCGCAGCGGCGGCAGCCGACACGCCGAAGCGGTCTTCCAGTGCCTTGACCAAGTTCGAAAGGTCCAGCACCGACATCGTCTCAATCTGCTTCACGAAATCTTCAGTCGAAATAGCCATTTCAGCCTCCAAATAGTGTTGATTCAGTCAATCTCATGCGCAGCGCCATCAAGGCAAAGCGCGAATTCTTACTAAGCGTTTGCCTCTGCCTCGGGTGCTGCTGCTTCGCCGCTTCCACCGCGCTGCTCGGCGATCTGGCCGATGACGACGGCCAGATTGCGGATGTTGGCCTGCAGTACGGTCGCAAGGCCGCGGATCGGCGACTGCATCAGGAACAGCAGCTTGCTGATCAGCTCCTCGCGTGACGGCAGGTTGGCGATGGCCTGGATCTGGTCGGCCGGCACGATCTGCCCATTGAGCATCGCGCCTTTGAACGAGATCGAGGGGACGTCTTTGGCGAACTTGGTCAGCGCCTTGGCCAGCGCCACCGCGTCGGTGCGGTTGAACGCCACGGCCGTCGGGCCGCTGAACTGATCCTTGAGCGCCGTCAGCGGCGAATCCTTCACCGCGATCAGCGCCAGGGTGTTCTTGACGACGACGTAGGTGGAGTTCGTATCGCGGACCTGGCGCCGCAGCTCGGTGACCTGCGGAACGGTGATGCCCTTGAACGAGATCACGAACGCGTTCGTGGCCTGCCCGATGCCTTCGCCGAGCTCGGAGATCGCTGATGCTTTTTCTTCGCGATTCATGCTTCCTCCTTACTCTGCTTTCGCCTCGGCCACGGAAGCGTCGATGGCGATCGACGGACTCATCGTGGACGAAACATAGATTGTGCGGACGTACTTGCCTTTCGCGGCCGGCGGCTTGGCCTTGCGAACGGCGTTGATGATGCTCGACGCGTTCTCCGCGAGCTGGTCGGCCGAGAACTGAATCTTGCCGACCGGAACGTGGATGATCGACGTCTTGTCGACGCGGAACTCGACCTTACCGGCCTTGATCTCCGCGATTGCCTTGGCGACGTCGAACGTGACGGTGCCGGTCTTCGGATTCGGCATCAGACCCCGAGGTCCGAGGACTTTGCCGAGCTTACCGACCGAACGCATCATGTCCGGCGTTGCGATGACGGCGTCGTAGTCAGTCCAGCCACCCTGGATCTTTTCCACGAGCTCGTCGCCTCCGACGAAATCAGCGCCGGCTTCGGTAGCCTCACGCTGTTTGTCGCCCTGCGCGATCACGAGCACCCGCTTCGACTGTCCGGTTCCGTGCGGGAGCACGGTGGTACCGCGGACCATCTGATCGGCGTGCTTGGGATCGACTCCGAGAAGCATCGACAGCTCGACCGTCTCGTTGAACTTGGCGAAGGCGATCTGCTTAAGCAGACCGAACGCCTCATCCAGCTGATACGGCCGCTGTTCGACCTTCTCGAACGCTGCACGGTACTTCTTGCCGTGTCTAGCCAAATTCACCTCCGTAGTGTTAGCGGCGGGAGCGAGCCCGCCTCCTACTTTGTGTTTGCGACGGCCACGCGCCGTCACGACTCTAAAAGCTCAATGTTGAATGTTGAGTGTTAAATGTTGAATGTTGAATGGCCTTCGGTTCTCCGGTCATTCAACATTGAACATTCAACATTGAACATTCAACATTTCGATTTCTAACCCGTAACCTCGAGCCCCATCGAACGCGCCGTACCTTCGACGGTCTTGATGGCCGCTTCGATCGATGCCGCATTCAGATCCGGCATCTTGGTCTTGGCGATCTCTTCGACCTGCTTGCGTGTCACGCTGCCGACTTTCGTTTTGTTCGGCACGCCGGAGCCCTTCGGAATCCCGGCCGCTTTGAGCAGCAGGATGGCCGCGGGCGGCGTCTTGGTGATGAACGTGAACGTGCGGTCGGAGAAGACGGTGATGACCACCGGGATGATCAGCCCCTGCTGCCCCTGCGTGCGCGCGTTGAAGGTTTTGCAGAACTCCATGATGTTCACGCCGTGCTGGCCGAGGGCCGGTCCGACGGGCGGCGCGGGCGTCGCGGCGCCGGCGGGAATCTGGAGCTTGATGTATCCGGTGATTTTCTTAGCCATCTTCGAGTCCTTTGAAAACTATCGTTTCTGTGCTGCCGCGGCGCCGCCCTGCTCTTCGCTCGGATCGAACCGCGCGACCTGCAGGAAGTCGAGCTCGACCGGCGTCGAACGGCCGAAGATCGTGACCATGACCTTCAGCGTGTTGCGGTCGAGATTGACCTCTTCGACCACGCCGGTGAAGTTCGAGAACGGTCCGTCGATGATGCGCACGTGCTCGCCGTGCTCGTAAACGTGCTTCGGTTTCGGCTTCTCTTTGGTCGTGACGACCTGCGTCAGGATCTGGTCGACTTCCTCGGGCGTCAGCGGCGTCGGCTTCTTGCCGGTGCCGACGAAGCCGGTGACTTTCGGCGTGTTCTTCACCAGATGCCAGGCCTCGTCGACCATGTCCATCTCGACGAGGATGTAGCCGGGAAAGAACTTGCGCTGCACTTCGCGCTTTTTCCCGCCCTTCATCTCGATGAGCGTTTCGGTCGGGATCTTGATCTCGCCGAATTTGTCGCGCATGGCGAGGGCGTCAATGCGCTGATTGAGGTTCTCGCGCACACGCTCCTCGAATCCCGAGTAGGTGTGGACGATGTACCACTGCTTCTGCACCGTTTCGGTCATGGCTATGCGCCTGCTCCGAGCTTGTGGAAGATGAAGTCGATCGCCTTGAAGAAGAGCAGATCGCACCCCCACAGGAAGACGGCGAAGATGAGCGTGGAGACGATGACCACGACGGTCGTTCCGACCACTTCCGGACGGCTCGGCCACGTGACCTTTTTCATCTCCGAGTTGGTGTCCCGGAAGAAGTCGCGTGTCGATACCCACCATTCGCGCGGCCTGGCGATGACTGAGTTGCTGTTTTTGTCTTGATCCATCGATACCCCGAAATGCTGACAGCTTTCAGCCCTCATCCCTCCGCGGCCCGTTGCCGCCGTGAAGGTTGAGAGCTGAAGGCTGGAAGCTGAGAAGTTTGGCAGGCCAAGAGGGACTTGAACCCCCAACCTGCGGTTTTGGAGACCGCTGCTCTGCCAATTGAGCTATTGGCCTGCATGAGCCGCAAAAGCCTGCAAAAGCAGGCGTGAAGCGGCTTATTCCGCTACTTGGACTCCCGATGAGGAGTGTGCTTCCGGTCATGACGGCAGAACTTCTTCAGTTCCAGCTTCTCCGTCATGGTCTTCTTGTTCTTCGTCGTCGTGTAGTTCCGACGTTTGCACTCGGTACATTGAAGCGTGATGATTTCTCTGCCTGCGCGCGCCATGTTTTGCTACTCCGCTTGTGACGTTAGATGGAGCCCTCTGCGAGAGTTGAACTCGCGACCCCGTCCTTACCAAGGACGTGCTCTACCCCTGAGCTAAGAGGGCTTGCTGCGATTTCTGGAGCGGGAGACGGGGCTCGAACCCGCGACCAACAGCTTGGAAGGCTGTGACTCTACCAACTGAGTTACTCCCGCATTGATGTTCGATTTGGTGGAGAGAGGAGGGTTCGAACCTCCGTAGGTCATTAGACCGGCAGATTTACAGTCTGCTGCTTTTAACCACTCAGCCATCTCTCCATTCGATGCCCGATGGAGCTGGCGACGGGACTCGAACCCGCGACCTGCTGATTACAAATCAGCTGCTCTACCAACTGAGCTATGCCAGCACCAAACCGCTGGATTTCAAAGACACAAACAGCCTGTCGACGCTAAGCAAAGGGTAGAGCTCAGACGGCGGAGGCCGAGGAACCGTGGGTTATAGCAGAGGGCCAAACCTGACGCAAGAGGGTGTTATTTCCCGTCGCGTCAGCCCCTTATACTCGCCGCCGTGCGACGAATCATGGGGTGGATCGGTCCGCTGACGGCCATCGCACTCCTGATCCCGTTCGTCCCTCCGACCTTCGAAGGCGACCCCGACCTTTCGTGGCAGGTCGTCCTTCACGACGCCTTCGCCCGTCATCTTCCGTTCGGCACCGGCGTCATCTACACGCTCGGGCCGTTCGGCTTCGCCTTTGCCGGCTACGACCCGCGGACGTACGTCTGGACACTGGCGGTCTGGCTCCTCATTGGCACCGCGGTCATCGCCGGAGCCGCGGCGCTCCTGCCGCGCCCGCTGCTGCTGATCCCATTCGCGTTACTGCTCTCGACGGGATTGACGAATGATGCAGTGTGTTTCCTTCCGGCGCTGCTCCTGGCGCGGATCTCGCGCGCCGATTCGCGGCCGGTGATCCGCCACCTGCTGGCCGTCGCAGCGGCGCTGGCCGGGTTGATGAAGTTCTCCTTCTTCATCGCGGCGGCGGGCGCGCTTTGCTTCATCGCCCTCTCCGATCTGCGACGCCGGCGCTGGCCCGCCACGGCTGCCACCTTCGCCGCGGCGACGTTCGCGTTCTGGCTGCTCGCGCGGCAGCCGCCGGCCAACTTGCCGGCGTTTCTGCGGACATCGTTCGATGTGGCGAACGGCTATGGCGAAGCGATGGCGCTGTCGTTCGGCTGGACGAGCGATCTCTGGTTCGCAGGCGCGTTCGCCGGCATCGCCGCCGGTTTCCTGCTGCTACTCCTGCTCACGGACGGCAATATCGCCTCGACGGCGGCCGTGGGCGCTGTGCTCTTCGTGGCCTTTCACGCCGGCTTCCTGCGGCAGGACAGCCACGACCTCATTGCGGCGGTGGTACTTGCCGCCATCGTCTCCGTCGCTTTCATGGAGAGCTGGCCACGTACGTCTTCGCGCCTTCGTCTGGCGTGGTGCCTGCTGCTCATCGCGACGGCGGCGCAGCTTTCCTACGATGTCGATGCACGCGTGGGGGTTGGGCTCATGCAGAGGCTTGCGGCGGTGGCTCGTTCGCGCGTTTCCGACGCGGTCTCGATCGCACGGCAGGGAACGAAGGAGCTGAACCGCCGCAATGAACGGCTGATGTCCGTCCTGCGCGCGCAACTGACGTCCCGTCCCGAGGGACGCTCCTTCGACGCGTACTTCAGCAGCACCGGCGTCATCACCGCGTGGGATCTGCCGGCGTCGCGGCGCCCGATTTTTCAAGCCTGCTGCGCGACAACGGAACGGCTGCTCGCGCTGAACGCGGCGCATCTGCGGGGGCCGAGCGCGCCGGAGACGCTGCTCATCGCCATCCAGCCGCTCGACAAACGACTCGGCGCGATGGAGGATAGTCTCTCCTGGCCGGAGTTTCTGCGCCGCTACGAGCCGGCCGGGCAGAACGGCGCATTCGTGGTCCTGCGCCGGCGGCTCGTGCCCGCACAGTTGCACGCCGCGGCAAACGGCGATCTCGTCTTCGCGCGAATCCCGATGCACCCAACCATCTTCGGCAGGATGGCGAATTTCTTTTTCCGCACGCCGGCCATGTACATCCGCGTCACCTCGGATCGCGGCCCTGCGCGCCGCTTCCGCATTCTCCCTGCCGCGGCGCGCGCCGGCTTTCTGCTGTCGCCTCTGGTCGTGACGAACGCCGACTTCGAGCGGCTCTTCGATGCCCGCGGCCGCGCGGCGCTGCCGCACGTCCGCTCGATCACGATCGAGCCGGAGCCGTTCGCGCGCTTCTACGAGCCAACGCGAATCGCGCTCGAGCCGATGACGCTCTCACCGTGATCAACGTCCCTGACGCCGGACTTCGTAACAGAGGATCGCGGCCGCCGTGGCCACGTTGAATGACTCGACATGCCCGCTCATCGGGATGGTGACGGTGCGGTCGCAGTGCTCGAGGACGTTGCGGCGGATGCCCTTCCCTTCGTTTCCGACGACGAGCGCGACCTTGCCGGTGAAGTCGATGGCGTCGGGCCGCTCGCCATTCTCGGCGGCCGCGTAAATCCAGTAGCCGCCCTTCTTCAGCGTCTCGATGGCGCGCGAAAGGTTGGTCACTTGCGCCACCTGCACCCATTCCGAGGCGCCGGCGGAGGCCTTCACGGCAACGGGGGTGAGTCCGACGCTGTCGTGCTGCGGGATGACCACGAGGTCGACGCCGAATCCGTCCGCGACGCGCAGGATGGCCCCGAAGTTCTGCGGATCGGTGATGGAGTCGAGGATGAGCACGAAGCTCGTCTCCTCCTTCTCAATGACCTCCTCGAAGTCCGCATACGCCGTCTCCGACACCTCGGCCACGACGCCGTTGTGCACGCCGCGGCCGGCCAGCCGGTCGATCTGATCGAGCGCCAGATTCCGCACCGCCACGCCGGCGCGCTTGGCCTCCCCCATCAGCCGCTGATGCCGCGCCGTCTCCTCCCGCGCAACACCAACGTAGCGAATCCGCTCCGGATGCGACCGGATGGCCTCGAGGATGGGGTTGACGCCGTAGATGATCAAGGAGAGCAGTTTAACCACAGAGACACAGAGGGCACGCAGAGATTCCCTCTGTGCCTCTGTGGTTCAACGCATCAAACGTCTCGCCATCAATGGCCCTTCGTAGATGAAGCCGGTGTACACCTGCACCAGGTCCGCGCCCGCTGCAAATTTCGCGCGGACGTCCTCGGAAGTGAATACGCCGCCGACGCCGATCAGGGGGTAATTCGGACCAACACGCTTGCGGACTTTCGCCAGAATCGACGTCGACGGTGCCATCAGCGGTGCGCCGGAGAGTCCGCCGGCTTCGCCGGACGCGAACGGCCGCGCGATCGTCGTATTCGTGCAGATCATGCCGCGCGCGCGTTTCGCGCAGACGTCGCAGATTTCGGCGAGCATCGTGTCGTCGACGTCCGGCGCGATTTTCACGATCGCGGGGCCGACGGCGGCCAGGATTCGTTCGAGATGTTCAGGCCGTTGCAACTCGCGCAGCGACGGCGTGTTCGGCGAGGAGAGATTGACCACGACGGCGTCGGCGTACGGTGCGAGTTTCATCGCGCAGGCGCCGTAGTCGTCCGCGGCTGCGTCGATCGCGACGTCGCGATTTTTTCCGATGTTGACGAAGAGAGGCACCGTCGGTATCCACGATTTCAGCCGCTCCGCCACGGCGTCGGCGCCGTCGTTGTTGAAGCCCAGCCGATTGATGAGCGCGTGGTGTTGCGGATAGCGGAAGAGGCGCGGACGCGGATTGCCCGGCTGCGGGCGAAGCGTGACCGTGCCCACTTCCACGAATCCGAAGCCGAGGGCTGCGAGCATCGGCATCATCAGTCCGTTCTTGTCGAAACCGGCCGCGATTCCGATCGGCGACCGGAACGTCATCCCCATCAATTCGCGCCGCGCGGTCGCCGGCGGCGCGCAGAAGCGCTCGATGGCGCGCAGGACGATCGGGATTCGCTGCAGGGCGATCATCTGCCGCACCGCCAGCTCGTGGGCGTCTTCGGCGTCGAGTTGGAAGAGCAGCTTGCGGATCAGCGAATACATTGCTCAATACGCGCGAGCGGCGAGAGCACGCGCGGGTCCGACTCGCTGGCGCGTTCGAGCAGAGGAATCGCGCGGACAAGCTCCGGGCCGTGATCCATTCCGGTCAGCGCCAGACGCAGCGGCATGAAGAGCTCCTTCCCTTTGCGTCCCGTCGACTTCTTCAACCGCTCGTTCATCGCCTTGACCGCGTCGGCATCGAGCGGCGCGCCGTGTTCGCGAAGATCGGCCGCAATCGCAACCGCAAATTCGCGATCGATCTCGGGCGCCGCGTAGTCGGTTACGAAGCGAATGGCCTCCTTGAACTGCGGCAGAAGATGAACGGACGTCTTCACGACGTCGATCGCTTCCTCCAGCCACGGCGCATCGAACTGAATCGCGTTCACGACCAGCGGCCGCAGTTCCGCGGCGGACATGGCGTGGATGTACTGCCCATTCAGCCACTCGAACTTCTGCGGATCGAAGACGGCCGGCGAGGAGTTGACGCGATCGAGCGCGAAGTTGGCGATGGCATATTCGCGGTCGAATACATCCCGCCCGTCCGGCGCGGACCAGCCCAGCATCGTCAAGTAGTTGACCATCGCGTCGGCCAGGAAACCTGCTTCCGCATACGCGGATACCGACGTCGCGCCGTGCCGTTTCGAGAGCTTCGTCCGGTCCTGCCCGAGGATCAGCGAGACATGCGCGAACTGCGGGATCGGCCACTCCATCGCACGATAAATCAGCACCTGGCGATGCGTGTTCGTCAGATGCTCCTCGGCGCGGATGACGTTCGTGATCTCCATGTCGCGATCATCGACCACCACCGAAAAGTTGTACGTCGGCAGCCCGTCGGACCGCACAAGGATGAAATCGCCGAGCGACTCGCGCTTCCACGTCACCTCGCCGCGGATGGCGTCGTCGATGGTGACGTCGCCGTCATCAGGAACGTGAAAACGGATCGCGTGCGGGACGCTGTCATCGTCGCGGCGATTGATCCAGCACGTCAGGTCGTAGTGCGGCGGCCTGCTCTCAGCCTCCGCAATCTTCCGCTTCGCTTCCAACTCCTCCTCGGTGCAATAGCAGCGATAGGCGATGCCGCGCGCGATCAGCTCGCGCCCAACCTCACCGTAACGCGTCACGCGCTCCGACTGCCGGTACGGTGCATGCGGCCCGCCGACGTCCGGACCTTCGTCCCACAACAATCCAAGCCAGCGCAGATCGTCGAGCACCATCGCCTCGGATTCGCGCGTCGACCGCGCCTGGTCCGTATCCTCGACGCGAATGATGAACGTGCCGCCGTGATGCTTCGCGAACAGCCAGTTGAAAATCGCCGTGCGCGCGCCGCCGACGTGGAGGTGCCCGGTTGGAGACGGCGCAAAACGGACGCGGATCATGTTGCGCACTTTATCGCGACGTTCGTCTGATTTCGTGCGAAGCACTTTGGACTGCGGTGGCACAGCCACCGCTTTGGGAGGGTGGTGGAATCGTGACGACTCGGAACGTGTGATGCTTGCTCCGTCCTCGCGATGCTCACGCTCCCCCTCACTCCCAAAGCGGTAGCTCGATCGCTACCGCACTCCAAAGCTTCGCGAAATATGCCGCGAGTCGCGTGAGCTCACGACGAAATCAGCACCACCGCCATCGCGCAGATCCCTTCGCCGCGGCCGATGAAGCCGAGGTGATCGGTCGTCGTCGCTTTCACGTTGACGTGGCCGGACGGCAGATCGAGCAGCGACGCGATCTTGCCGCGCATCCCTTCGCGAAACGGCGCGAGCTTCGGCTTCTCAGCGATGATCGTGACGTCGATGTTGGCGATCTCTGCATCCATCTCGTCGACAACGCGCTTCGCTTCGCGGAGGAAGAGCGCCGAGTCAGCATCCTTCCAGCGCGGATCGTCGGACGGAAAGTACTGGCCGATGTCGCCGGCGCCGGCGGCGCCGAGGAGCGCGTCGGTGATGGCGTGGAGGACTGCGTCGGCGTCGGAGTGGCCGGCAAGCCCGCCGGTGTCGCTGATGCGAACGCCGCCGAGGATCAGCGGACGAGAATCGTCGAACGCGTGGACGTCGATGCCCTGACCGACGCGGATCATGCGTCGCCCTCACCGCCCCACTCCGCGAAGATGCGTTCGGCCATCACCAGATCTTCCGGCCGCGTGATTTTGAAGTTCATCGAATCGCCGCGGACGAGATGGACGTGATGACCGTACTTCGCCGCCAGGCCCGCCTCATCGGTCGCATTCGCATCCTCGCGTATCGCGCGCGCCAGGATCTCGCGCAGAACGTCGGCGCGGAAACATTGCGGCGTCTGCGCGGCGACCAGCACGCTGCGATCGAGCGTCTTCGCGATTGCTTCGTTCGCGATCTGATGGACGGTGTCCGGCAACGAAATGCCCGGAAACGCGGCGCCATGCTCGCGCGCGGCATCGAGCGTGGCGTGAAACGTATCGAGCGAAAAAAACGGACGGACGGCGTCGTGAACGGCGATGAGATCGAACTCATCACCGTTCTTAGAAGCCGCCTCGAGGCCGCGCGTCACCGACTGCAGCCGCGTATCGCCGCCGCAGACGAACGTCACGCGCTCGCCGGGCGACGACTTCACCGCGTCGACAAGTTTCTCCATTACCGGCACGATCACGCGCGTCACGAGCGGATCGAACAGGAAGCGCTCCACGACGCGCTGCACGAGCGGCTTGCCGCCGAGCGGCTGGAACTGCTTCGGCACGTCACCGCCGAAACGCGTTCCGCTTCCGGCAGCCGGGATGATGACGAGGATCCGCTCGGCGCCGGCCACTAAACCGCCATGATGTCGACTTCTTTGCTCTTCAGAACGCTGCCGACTTCGTCGATGTGTTTGTCGGTCATCTTCTGGATCTCGTCGAGGGCATGACGCTCATCGTCCTCGGAAATCTGGTGATCCTTGAGCATCTTCTTCAGCTTGTCGTTGCCGTCGCGGCGCACCTGGCGAATGGCGGTGCGCGATTCCTCGGCCATGTGATGCGCGCGTTTCACCAGATCCTTGCGCCGCTCCTCGGTGAGCTGCGGGATCGGGATGCGAATCACCTTGCCGTCCGTGGCGGGATTCAGGCCGAGGTCCGAATTGCGAATGGCCTTCTCCACCACCGACACCATCGACTTGTCCCACGGCTCCGCCACAATGAGCGACGGCTCGGGAACCTTGAGCGACGCCACCTGCGCGATCGGCGTCGGCGTTCCGTAGTAGTCGACGACGATGCCGTCGAGCATCGACGCATTGGCGCGTCCGGTGCGGAGAGTCTTGAACTCGCGATGAAGCGCATCGAGAGCGCCGTGCATGCGGTGTTGAACGTCTTTGATTACATCGTTGATCATGATTTCCTCGCGTCGAATCAATCGCTGACGATCGAGCCGATGTCCTCGCCGATGAGGGCGCGGCGGATGTTGCCCGGCTCCATCAGCGAAAAAATATAGATCGGAATCGAGCTGCCGCGCGCCAGATCGATCGCCGCCGCATCCATCACCTGCAGGCGCTCGGCCAGCACGCGCTGATAGGTCGCATGCGGGATCTTCGTCGCGGTCGGATCTTTTTCCGGATCCGAGGTGTAGATGCCGTCGACTTTCGTAGCCTTGAAAATGATCTCGCACTTCAACTCGCTGGCCCGCAGCGCGGCGGCGGAATCGGTGGTGAAGTACGGATTGCCGGTGCCGGCGGCGCAGATGACGATGCGCGACTTCTCCAGATGCCGGATGGCGCGGCGGCGGATGAACGGCTCGGCCACCTCGGCCATCGTGATCGCGGACGTCACGCGCGTCTGCGCGCCGCGCCGCTCCAGCGCGTCCTGCAGGGCGATGGCGTTGATGACCGTGGCCAGCATCCCCATGTGGTCGCCCGCGACGCGATCGATCCCCTCGGTGGCCGCCGTCACGCCGCGAAAGATGTTCCCGCCACCGATGACGATGGCGATCTGAACACCCGTGCGATGAACCTCGACGATCTCGTCGGCCATACGGGCGATGGTGTCCGGATCGATGGCGTTCCCGCGCCCGCCCATGAGCGCTTCCCCGGAAAGTTTGAGAAGGATACGTTTATAACGCGGCGGCATTCGCGACGCTTTATACAACAAAAAGGGCGGCCCACCGACCGCCCTTGATCAGGTGCCTACCTTGCTGGCGCGGACGCGCAGGGGACTCTACGGAGGCTGACGGGAATGTCCGGGCCAGACCCTGGGGAGACATCACCCTCTAACCGATACGTGCCGACAAACCCGTCGTCCGAGCGAGAGAGTACATAGCTCAGATTGTCGAAACCGGTTCCGACCCGGAGCCTGACTTTCGACGCAGCGACCGGCGTCCACACCCCGTACTTCTGGTGAGATCCTTTCATTTCAACGCCATACCATTGTGCTCCCTCCATGACCTTCACACGGCGCGCGGTGAGCTCAAATTCCTGGCGAGCACCGGCGGCCCGTAGCGTGTCGGTCATCGTATCGATTGCAAAGCATCCCACCATCCACTCGGATGGCGTGATGTCGGTGCGTTCGACATTGGGCGCCCACTGCGGCGTCTCGCGCTGCTGGCAAGCGGTTGCGAGCCACAGCGAAATACATAGAAACAGCAGTTTTTTCATCAGCATGGTCAATGAAGCAGGGTCGCGTCCGTACGTCGATCTACAACGCACATGACGTCGCGTACTTTCGTATGACGGCGTACCTTCCGAGAGGGATAGGGCAGGCCTCACTGTCCGCCACACCAATTGGCGACCATCTGCTGAATATCTTGCGTCGTGTAGCCACTCGGATCATTTGGATACTCAGGCAGACCGAGCGTATGCAGCATCTCGTGGATCAATGTTACGCCACGCATCCCGGTACTTAAGTTCTGGAAGCTTCCACAAACGTCAACCGTGTGGACGCCCGGAACGGAGGTCCATGCCAACCTGTCGTAGTTGCACGGCACAAGGTTGCTGGCTATGTCAAAGGTACCGTCACCCTTCACAAAAGTGATCTGGGTATCGAGGTATGTGCCCGGGTCGGGCGAGTATGAAGTCAGCACATTCCAAAGCGAGATGCCGGCCGCATTTTTATTCATACGAATCATGTCTTGACACTGAGCCGATTGTAGCTTGGCCGTCGCATTGCCCTTGCCGTCGTCCACAGCGTCATGGAGAGCTGGGTCTGCGATCCGATTGTTGCTCCCGGTACCGGTTCCTCCGCCGGGTCCGCCGCCACTCCCGTCGCCTGATGGTGGGATGTAGCCGCCACCACCCCCGTTATCACAGTAAGACAGGAACACGTCCGCGCTGCAGTAGGCTCCGGTAGCGGTATCCCAACAACTGTCGAATTCGGTATAACCGCACACGACCATCATTTCCGCGTGAAGTCGGAGGTTTGCAGTGTGGACGGCGGCGTCGGCCCGCGGGATCCGAAACGAGACGTGGGTGGCTGACGCACCGTTCGTCCAGATACTCTCGATTCCGTCGGTAAAAGGGGCATCCGCAGCCAATTGCACGGCTCCTGTGGACGTGACAATCAGTCGAGAAGGAATGAGTTGCCCAAGCCGGCCGCTGACTCCTAGCGGCAGGTCTATGTCCTACAGGACCGGCTTACCCTCCGATTCGGCGACCCGAATTCCTTGACCGACGGCGTGGAACCGGAGCGCGACCGTCTTGCCGTTCGCAGGCAGCCGCACTTCGCCGGTGGACGTCGCCTCCATCTCTTTCTGCCACCCCTCGCCAATACCCAACTCGGCTGCAAACGCATCGAGCACCGCTACCGGGCGCGGAAACTGGCGGCCGTTGGGGAGGATTGTGCCCGATGCACGATGGGCGCCGTGAGAGTCCGTAACTTGTTGGCTCGCCGAGCCGTCGGGGAGAACGCTAGTGACAATTGTCCAGCGATTGAAGAATCTTACGGGCACCGCATACGGCGCAGTGGTCCAGTCGTAAGATATGACTTGCGCCCCTGCACCTTCACTTCAGTAAGCAAATCATCGCTGTTAGTCACGTATGTGATGGCTGGCAAACCTGCATACGTGAGTTCTCGGATGGGGGCACCACCGGATTTTGCGGCCAGCGCCGATGCCGCTACTAAGAGGGCCAGGAACCCTGTTGCGATCTGTTTCTTCATCAATCTCTCCTTGCTTCTTCGGAAGGCGGCGCACCTTCTCGACTCAGGAGTGATTGAAACCGCTCAATTCCTACCCTCTCGCTTCGATCGAAAAATACATTCAAAAAAAAGGGCGGCCAACCGGCCGCCCTTTACGCGTTCGAATGATTCGATTTACTTCATGTAGCTGGCCACTTCGGCGGCGAAGTCATCGTTCTTTTTCTCGATTCCTTCGCCGAGCTTGTAGCGGGTGAAACGGGTCACCGTGTAGGCGCAGCCGGACTCTTTGCCCGAGGCGGCCAGGTAATCGTTCACGGTCTGTTTGTCGTTGCGGATATAGGGCTGCTCGAGGAGGCAGGCCTCGCCGTAGAACTTGTCCATCTTGCCGCTGACCATCTTCTCGACGATGTTTTCCGGCTTGCCGGATTTCGCCGCGGCGTCGCGGGCAATTTCGCGCTCGGTGTCGAGGTCCTTCTGCGTCACTTCGTCGCGGCGGATGAAGCGCGGCTCCGCGGCGGCGATGTGCATGGCCACGTCCTTGGCGACGTCGTTCATCTTGTCGTTCTTCGCGCCGCTGGTGGCGGTGAGCTCGACGAGCACGCCGATCTTGCCGCCGGCGTGGATGTACGACGACAGCACCGCGTTCGGCGCGGTCTCGTAGCGGACGAAGCGGCGGATGGAGATGTTCTCCTTGATCGCGCCGATCATCGCCAGGACGTGCTGTCCGACGGTCTGGTTCTCACCGTCTCCGGCCGGCCACGGCTCGTTGTTCAGCTCTTCGACGGAGTTGGCCTTGCTGCCGGCGATGACCTTGGCGACGGCATCGGCGAACTGGCGGAAGTTCTCGTTGCGGCCGACGAAATCGGTCTCGCAGTTCACTTCGACGAGCACGCCGGCGTTCTCGCCGACGTATGCGGTCACGGTGCCCTCGGCGGTCACGCGTCCGGCCTTCTTGCCGGCGGCGGCCAGACCCTTTTTGCGGAGGATCTTGGTGGCCTCCTCCATGTTGCCCTGCGCCTCGGTGAGGGCGTTCTTCACGTCCATCATGCCGGCGCCGGTCTGCTCGCGCAGCTCCTTGACCATCGCTGCGGTTACCTGAGTCATAGCGAATTCTCCTTTGATACAAGAGCGCCGTCTGCCGTTTCGGGCAGCCGGCGCTCCAAGTGGAAGTAGTCGTAGCGAAAAACTAGGAAACGGCCGGAGCGCTTACTGCTTCGGCGGGTTCGGCCGGAATCGGAGCGGCTTCGGGCTCGACTTCGCCCTTGTCCTCGACGCCGATGAACTTCTCCTCGGCCAGGTTGTAGCCTTCGAGCACGCCGTCGGCGATCTTCTGCGTGAAGAGGCGGATGGCGCGGATGGCGTCATCGTTGCCGGGGATCACGTAGTCGATGTCTTCCGGATCGCAGTTCGTGTCGACGATGGCTACGACCGGGATGCCGAGCTTCTTCGCTTCCTGGATGGCGATGTACTCCTTCTTCGGATCGATCACGAAGAGCGCGTCCGGAAGGCCATCCATCTCGCGGATGCCGATGAGATTCTTGAGGAGCTTC
>Ga0207677_10000019_pt1 | contig 138434 bp, 102 predicted proteins | sample KBSMisM42_FD_184311 | JGI IMG/M metagenome (GOLD analysis project Ga0207677, IMG submission 184311) | Miscanthus rhizosphere microbial communities from Kellogg Biological Station, Michigan, USA - KBS Miscanthus M4-2 (SPAdes) (version 2) | ecosystem: Host-associated > Plants > Roots >...
AGGACGAAAAGACTAGAACGACACCTTGGCGCTGACGCGGAAGACGCGCGGGACCTGAACCTCGGTGATGCGGTTCGCGGTGCCGAACGTGCCGAGCGTGCCGCGCGACAGCGTGTAGAGACGCGGCTGGCGCTGCAGCACCGGACGGTTGTTCGTGATGTTGAACGCTTCCACCGCCAGCGTCACACCGCCGCTCTTGGCGATCGTGATGTCCTTGGCGAGGCGAAGATCGAGCTCCATCTGGTTCGGCTCACGATCGGCGTCGACGCCGTCGAGCAGGATGCGCTTCGAGCCGGCGCGGACGTAGTACGGAATCGGATAACCCTGCCGTCCCGTCAGGTTCGCGCCGAGCGAGATCTGCCACGGGAACTGGTACAGCGACGTCAGGTTGTACTGCCACTTGGCGTTGATGTAGGTGTCGCTGTGCGTGCCGTACGAGCGGTCGACCACGATCGAGCCGTCGCAGCTCGTGCAACCGAAGTAGTTGTTCGTGATCGGCGACGGCGGCTGCAGCCACGGCGTCGGATCCTCGATGCCGCTCGAGCTGACGTTCTGCTTGCGGTCGTTGTACGAGAAGCTTCCCCGCATCATCCAGTGGTGCGACATCCGCTTGGTGGCGAAGAGGTCGAGACCGTTGTACGTCTGGCTGTAGCCCGGACGGTTGGTGATGACCGAGTCGAGGATGTCGACGCTCGACTTCAGCGAGCAGTTCGGCACGGTATGGCTGGAGCCGTCGGGCGTGGTCGCGGTGATGGTGCCGCAGTCGTAGTCGGCCGGTCCGACGAAGCCGCCGCCCACCTTCTCGTGGACGTTCCACCAGAAGTCGGAGAACTTGCGGTAGGTGTAGTCGACGCCGACGGAGAGGTCTTCCATCAGCTGTGTCTCGAAGCCGGCGATGAACTCGTCGGTCTTGGGCGGCGTCATGCCGTAGTCGAGACGGGCGTTGTGCGGGACGTCGTTCGGATGATCGGGATCGATGTTGCCGTACGTCCCGTAGTAGTCGCCGAGCTCACTGCGCTGGACGATCTTGTCGTGATTCGTATCGGTCCAGTAGTAGTAGATGCCGGCCGCGTAGTTGTACGGGTTGCCGGCACTGACCACATTGCCGCCCAGCTGATCGACGTAGCGGTTGTACGACCCGCGGATCAGCGTGCGGTGTGAGCCGTTGAGCGTGTAGGTGAAGCCGAGGCGCGGCGAGACGCTGTTCCACTTCAGCTCGCGCGTGTCCTTCGGCACCGTGACGGCGGCGAGGATGTCGGGCGCCAGCGGGTTCGAGGTGATCGCGTTCGCGCCGTTGCGGCCCTTCTGCCGGTCGAAGCGGAGGCCGCCCTGCACCGTCAGGTTGCCGGTGGTGATGGTGTCGCCGACGTAGTAGTCGGTGTAGCCGATGCGGTAGTTGTTCGAGCCGGGACGCGTCAGCAGCGCGACGCCGTTGATGTTGTCCGGATCGCTGCCGGGGAATCCCTGCGAGAAGTCGCCGAGGACTCCGGTGGACGGATACGTCGACAGCGACGTGACCGGCGCGCGGCGATAGCCGTATCCGAACTTCAGCTCGTGATCGAGCGCGGCGGTCTTGAAGAAGTACGAGCCGTCGCCGCGATACGAGTTCTGCGGACGGTTGGTCTCGTAATAGAAGTAGCTGCGGTGCCAGATGCCGTTGCCGTCGATGTACGGCTGCACGTTGCCGCCCTCCGGCACGAACTGGAACGGGCTGAGGACGTGCGAGTAGAGCACCGTCATGTAGAGGTTCTGACTGAAGATGTGCGTGTCCTCGAGCTTGTACATGTGCGTCGGACCGCTCTGATCTTCCGTCGTTTCCTGCGGGTGCGTCGGATCGGCGAAGCGGCCGATCTTGATCTTGTCGCCGTAGGTGTAGAGGTACGTGCCGCTGTTGTTGGAGAGAGGCTGGAAGTTCAGCTTGCCGTTCCAGTCTTTCAGCAGCGTGTTGTCGTGCGTGAGGTCGGCGCCGACCGGCTGCGCGGTGAACAGCTTGATGTCCTGGCGCGCGTACGAGCCCCAGATCCACAGCTTGTCCTTCCAGATCGGGCCGCCGAGGTCACCGCTCCAGTTGGCGATGTTGTTGATGGTGTTCCCCTGCTTGAGGTAGGCCGAGGCCTCGGAGGGAGCGGCGGCGCTGGCCTGCCAGGAGTTCTTGGTCAGGAAGTAGCGCGCCGACCCTTTGAAGTCGTTCGTGCCGCGCTTGGTGACCATGTTCAGCTGCGCGCCCGGCGTCTGGATGCGCGGGTCGGAGCCGCCGGTCGTGACCTGGATCTCCTCGAACGAATCGAAGTCGTAGTACACGGGCGTGGAGCCGATGGCGCCGACGTCGGTGATGTTGACTCCGTCGAGGTTGAAGGTCTTCTGCGCGTCGCCGGCGCCTTTGGCCACGACGACGTCCTGCTGGCCCGATTCGGAGCCGGCGACGTTGACGCGGTCGAGCTGGACGCCGGGGGCCTGGCCCATGATGACCCAGGGATCGCGGCCGGTCGGGATCTGCTCGAGCTCCGCGCGGGTGACGACCGCGCCGGTGCCGGTCTTGCGGGTGTCGATCAGCGGCGCTTCAGCCGTGACGGTGATCGACTGTTCGACCGACGGGTTGAGCGTGATGCTGATCTCCGCATTCTTTCCGACGTTCACCGGGATGCCCTGCCGCACGGCCGTCCCGAAGCCGGCCAGCTCGGCTTTGAGCTGGTAGGTGCCGGGAGAGAGGCTGAGAAAGCGGAAGTTGCCGGTAGTGTCGGTAACGAACGTCTGCGGTGCTCCGACGCCCGTCAACGTGACGGTGACGCCGGGGAGGACCGAGCCGTCCTTCGCCTGGACTTTGCCGTAGATGTTTCCGGTCTGGAACTGGGCATGAGCGCTGACGGCAAGCAGCGCGACGAGGAGAGTGGCGGCGGTGATGGCCGCACGGGAAAGGAGAGGGCTCCGGGTCATATCGGCTCCTTTCGAAACTCGTTGAGATGACTGACTCGTGCGAATCACCGGCCGTACTGCTGCCAACCGGCAAGTCGCGGTGGATCAGGCGTTTAGTGGTTCAAAGAGGGTCATCGCGGGCGCGAAGACTTCAAACCGATGGCGCGGCCGCTCGAAAATCCGAATGTCCCGGCCGCCGGACGCCCCTGTATTTAATGATGGAGATAGCTTACCACTACGGCGGGGAATGGAAAGAGCCGCGATCGGTTTAGGATGCGATGCCCGCGGCGGGTGTGGTACATTCCGCGTCCGCTCTCGCGGCCCTGCCTGATTGCCCAGGTAGCTCAGTTGGTAGAGCAGAGGACTGAAAATCCTCGTGTCGGCGGTTCGATTCCGTCCCTGGGCACCAACGAAGCGTTCTTACTGCGTGCAGCCTATCCACAACCTTGGTCGCGTATAAAAGCTCACGCCCGCGGCAGTTCGATCCGCAGGTCGTCGAGCACGCTGCCGGAGCTGAAGAGGGCGAAGGCGGGCCAGTCCCACCGCTCGAGGCTCTGTGCTTTCCGCGCTTCGATCAACGACTCCTCGATCGGGTAGCCGTCCACGATCGCGCGGTACAGCTCGCGCGCGAAGAGGAGCGCCGAATCGTCGAGAATCGGGCGCATCGCGCCGATTACCGCCGGGATGCCGGCATAGGCCAGTGCGCCGGCGACACCGGTAGAGGCGTCCTCCGACGAGGCGTGGCCGGTATCGCAGCCGCTTAGCACGGCCAGCAGTACGTCGTTGTCGCGCAACAGTGTGGCGACGTCCGACGCGCTGACAGCCCGCGATCCCGGCGGACCTTCGAACAGCAGCGCGCCCTCCGACTCGTTGAGAAAAGTGCCGTGGCCGGAGAAGTGGAAGATGTGTGGCCGCCGGATGCGCAGCATGCGCTGCGTCTCGGACTTCGTCGCGTCCGGTCCCAGCAGCATGTCGAACGTCACCATGCCGCGCTCGATGGCCGGACTCAGCGTCCGCTGGAGCAGTTCCGATTCCTGCTTGATCTGCAGCGGCGACTCTCCTTCCGGACTGGCCAGGACGGCGACGATGCGCAGCGGCGGCACGAACGGCCGCAGCCGCGGTACGATCGGCGGCGGCACGACGCGTACCAGCGAGTAGCGACTTGTCAAACCCACAAACAGCTTGAGCGGCAGTGCATACAGCGCCTCCCAAGGAAACTGCATCAGCTCCGTGGGGAGGTTGAGGAGGAAGCGGCGGCGCGACGGATCGCGTAGAAGATCCATCATCATCGCGTCCACCGTTCCGCGGAGAAACGTGGCATAGAGCTGAGAGCCGACTTCTCTCAGCCGCGCTGCCAGTTCCTGACCGCGCATGAACGCTGCTCCCTCCGAGGAGGCCGCCTCGCGCGTGATCATGGAGGCAACTTCCAGTGGCGGCCGAACGATGTACTGTAGCTGCTCCATGACAACGGTGTCCGTAGCGGGCTCCCGCCCCGGCGCCGTCAACGTAACGTCGTAGGAACCGGGCTTCGCTCCCGCTACGATCCTTAGCTCCGCCGAAATGTACGGCCCGACTGCCGCCGTGATTTCCGGAAGCCCGGACGGGCGAGGTGTGCCCTCACCAGACGTAACCACCGATTCGCTCAGTTTCAGATACTTCTTCAACTCGTCGGCATAAAAGTCGCGCAGATAGGGACGCAGCCGGAAGAAGGCGGTGAGTTGGTCGTCCTTCAGGTGCTGTCGCCAGAGCGGTGGAAGGTCTTCCGGCCGCTGATCGGGATCGACGACGTTCGACTCGAACGACCGCACTCCGGCGAAATCTTTTCGCAGATGTTGAGCCACCTCCGGCCAGGCGTAATCGAGGCTGTCGAGCTTCACGAACTTGCGCAGCTGGATGAAGTGATGGGCGGCGCTAATGCGTAACGCGAGACCGTGTTCGATCCGTTCGCGCCGCGCTGGCGGGATCTTCGCTTCCGCGCTCGATGCCCGTTCTGCCGGCTTCGGCTCCGTGAACGTCTCCGGCTTCACCGCGTGCCATTCGCGGACGACGTGAGGGAGCATGTTCGAGAGCAACGGCGAGGCGAGGATGTCTTGGCGAAGCTGCTCGTTCTTCCTGGCCAGTTCCACCACCGTCAGCGCCGCCGGCTCCGTTAGCGTCGGTGCGGTTGTCCCGCCCTTCAGGACTTCTTCGACTGACTGAAGGTGCTCGGCCCAAGCCTCGCTCCCGGCGAGAGCTGTGAGCAATTCCGTCACGGTGGCATCGTGCGCGGCCAGCGTGAAGAGCTTGGTGAGGTCTTCGATGAGCAGCTGGCGCGGCGCGAGGTTCCCGGTAACGGCGATCTTGTCGAGGATGCGCATCATCACCGGATCGCTGCTCCTGAGCATGATCGACGACTCCGTCGCCGGGACGACGTCGACGAAGCTGGCCATCGCCGCGATCTCCAGCGGATCGGCGTTCGAGAGGAGCGGATGGCTCGTGAAGAGCCGGTAGAGCGGCGTCGACATCACTGCCTCTTCGTAGACCTTCAGGGCGAGCGGATGGGCCGTCTCCTCATCCGCCGTCGGGCGTTTCACGTCCGGCGTTGACTGTCGAAGGCACGTCTCCAGCCGCTGCAGGATCGCGGCACAGTCGTCTTCGCAGGCAATGCGGCGGAGTCCGGCCACCACGCCGGGGCTCCACGACCGCAGCTCGATCAGTTTGTTGAGGAGTTGGCGGCCGTCGTCCGCCTCGTTTTCTTCGGTCTCCCGCGCGACCATCGATTTGTATGTCAGCCAGGTGCAGTATTGCTTGAGGCGGCGCGGATTCGTGCCGATGGCAGCCTGGATCAGATCGGTCGCCGCGTGCCACTGCGGAAACTGCGCGGAGATGAATTTGTGGACCTCGTTCGGCGAGTGATCGGGCACGCGGATGCCGAGCTGAATGATCTTCTCGAAGTACTCCTTCCCTCTCCGGGCGAAGAGCCGCGCGCTCTCCTCGACCGGTGCGATCTCCAGCAGTTCCTTGTAGCGGAGGCGCAGTCCTTCGCCGATCAACTGCTCGTCGGCAGCGACGATGAAGATGCAGCGCGTCTCACCGAGGAAAATTTTGAGCGCCTCGAGGAGATCGAGTGCAACGTCCGGCATGCATCGATCCAGATCGTCGATGAAGACGCAGACGCGTACTCCTGCGGCCCGCGTCTCGAACAGATCGCGCAGCACCTTGCGAAACTCGTCAACCGACCGAATACGGCGGCGCGTGGTCTCGTCCTTCTCCTCCTTAAGCAGCTTCGCGATGTCGACTTTCGACTCGCCGAAGAGCCCGCGCATCGCAGCGATCAGCGGCGACAGAGACCCGAGCGTCGCCACCGCCCCCTGCAGAAGCGCAGCTAGTGCCCCTTCCTCGTCCAGCAGGCGCCCCTCGGAGGTCGGGTGACGGACGCCGCCGTAGAAGTTTTCGTCGAGGCGGCGAAGAAGATCGTAGTAGCCCTTGTTCGGGTCGCGAGTGCGCGCCTCGCGGCCCAATCGAAACGCGGGCCTCGTCAGAAGGCTACTGATGCGCACTGGCAGCGGCGGCGGAACGTCATCATCGGGCGCGGGCGTCTGCGACTCGTCCGTTACGTCATAAAGCTCCCGGGCGATGGCCTGCACCAAGGCACGCCATAAGTCATCGGAAGTCCTGAACGGCCAAGCCTCGAAGTTTATGAACTTTAGTGGATCGACTCGCTGCTGGAGCATCGCCTCGACGAAGCGGACGAACGTCGTCTTCCCCGAGCCCCATGCGCCGTAGACGCCGATGGTAAACGGCGGCTGCAGACCGGCGACGAACTCAGCCAGACGGCGCGCATATAACGAAATGCCGAGGAGATCGCTGTCAGGATCGGAGACGGCGGCATCGAAGATGCCGGTATGGCGTGGCGCGGATGGCTCAGTCATGAACGCCTCTCCCGAGCCGGAATCCTTGCGGCGACGGCCAGGACGGCGGCAAGCAGCGCGAGCGCCGCCACAACGACTACTACCGGCGCGCCGCCGAGCTCAAACAGCCCTACGACGCCCATCATCACGCCTGCCACGCCGAACACGACGCCGCGGTGGACGTCGAAGGCATTCCGAACGAGCGTGAGCGAGACGAAGATCCAGCTCAGCGTGGAGAGAAAAGCGACCGCTCCAATCGCCCATCCCGCGGCGATCACGCGCGTGTTCCACTCGAATGCATCCGTCGCTGCGCGGAACGATCGCGATGCCGACTTCCGGCGCTTCGCGACCTCGGCTTCCTGCCGCTGGACAGCGGACCCCACCTGCGCGACATACGCGGCGACTCCACTGAACGTGCGCCGCGCCGTTACGGCCTGTTTCGCTTCGCCCGCGCCGGACGCGATTTCGGCGTCGCGGCGAAGAACGTCGATGCGCGCATCGATCAGTCTCCCCTCCGCCCGGCTCTGCTCGTCGCGCAGGCGGGCCAGCACGCGTTCATGTTCCTCAATGCCCTCTCTCGCGTCGAACGCCGCCGCCACCGGCTTCGAGTCCTCGCGAGCGACTTCCGTCAGTTTCCGAGCGATCTCCGTGGCCGCGACGCATGCGGCGACGAGAGTCACGACGAGAATCGCCTCGATCCATGTCATGTAACGCATGCAGGAATGATGGATCGTAACCCGAATCACTTGCGGTAGCGGTGCGACCGGCAATGTGAATCTGTACCAATCCGGCGAACTCGGAAGTGGAGCGCCGAGCAAGTGCCTGTGATCATTCGAAGGGCGTGAGAACTACGACGTCCTCGCGCGTCGTGGCGACGACGGTCTGACATGGCAGGAGCTTCACATTCAATTGGTCCGAAAGTTAGTCGCGGGGTCAGTGGGGGTCGGCGTACCGTATCTCGTTGATTGGGCTCGCCGACGCAGAGGACTGAAAATCCTCGTGTCGGCGGTTCGATTCCGTCCCTGGGCACCAAAATCCTCAACCCCGCCCGCGTCGATGTAACGATTCGCGCCCGCGCGTCACTACCCGGCATGAGAGAGTCAGTGGCTGCAGCTCTTCTCTGCCTGTCGCTCGCGTGCTTGGCAAATGCCCAGACGCCGGCGGCGGTCCGCCTCTACAACTGCCGGGGCGAGATCGACATGAACGAAATGATCTTCGCCAGCGATCTGAATCGCGGCTATCCGAAATATCAGGTCGAGTTCGCGATCGCGGGCGATTGGAACAATGCCACCGTCATCGAACTCGACCAGGACTCGCGCAAGGTGTTCTCTGATTTCCCGCAATTGAAGTTCGATACGCCGTATGTCGTCCGCTTCAGCGTGAAACAGGCCGGCGGCTCCTGGTCGGCGCCCGGTGCCGAGAGCTGCCCATTCCGCCTGAAGAATTTCGTGCGACTCCTGTCCTGCGCGCCGGAAATTCCGATGATCGACATGATCATGGGCAGCGATCTCAATCGTACCGGCGGCAGATACAAGGTCGAGTTCGCGCGCAATGGCAATTGGAACGACGTCACGATCGTCGAGCTCGACACCGATTCGCGCATGACCTATTCGCGTTTCCCGCGACTTCAATACGACACGCCATACGTGGCTCGGATCAGCGTAAAGCAGAAGGCAGATGCGAAGCAGACCGTCGCCGAGAAACCGTGGTCGCTGCCGGGGCCGAACAGCTGCGTGTTCCAATTAAAGAATGTGCTGAAGCTGTACTCGTGCGGTCCGGCGGTTCCATTGGCGGACATGATCCTGGCGACCGATTTCAACCAGGGTGCAGGCGCCTACCGCGTCGAATTCGCAAAGAACGGCGACTGGAAAAACGCAGTTGTCATCGAACTGGCAAACGCCTCGCGCAAGACGTATCGCGATTTTCCGCAGATCCGGTACGACACGCCGTACACGGTGCGGTTCAGCGTGAAGATGGACGATCTTGCACAGAACCTCGCCAACCAGCCGTGGTCACTTCCCGGTCCTGTCTGCAGCATGCGTACGGCTCCATGCCCGACGCCACTGCAAGTGACTGCAAGGAGCACGAGCTCTGTTTGCAACAGCAGCGGATCGGCCAGCGCGGCGGTCACCGGCGGCATTCAACCGTACGCATACGCCTGGACGCCGAACGGTGCCACGGCCTCCACGGCCGCGGATCTCGCCTCGGGTGTGCACACCGTGACTGTCACCGACGTGCGTGGCTGTAAAGGGACTGCCCAGGTGACGATCGCCACGACGGATACTCCACTCGCACTCTGCATATCGACGACGGATGCAACGTGCGCCGGAGGCAGCAACGGCGTCGCGAGCGTCAGCCCTTCCGGAGGCAAGCCGCCGTACATCTACGCGTGGAGCACGACGCCGCCGCAGGCAACGGCATCCGCGGCGAGCCTCGCCGAGGGGATCTATGAGGTCACCGTGACGGACGCGAACGGCTGCGCCAGGAGGGCGCGTGCGGTTGTGGCGCGGCAGAGCTGCACACCATGAACATCGGTCATCGATCGAGCACCAGCGCGAACACGCCGAGGAGCGTGAGCGACACGATGGCGACGGCGCGTGTGATCCGACGCGGCACGTGCTCGCGCATCGTCACGCCGAACAGCAGCGCGAAGGTTCCTTTCGTCGTCATTGCCATCGTTCCGGCCAGCCACACCACCGCCGGCATTGCGGTCCGTGCTGATGCCGCGACCGTCACCATCTGCCCCGGATCGGCCCACTCGGTGATGAAAAGCGATGCGAAGCACGCCAGCGCGCCGTTTCTCCAGCGCCCGCTCACCGGTTCCTTCTGCTCGTCCCGCTCGAAGGTCACCGTCATCGCCGCGATGAGAAATCCCGCCGCGCTGATCCACGCGATCAGATGTCCGGGCAACCGCAGCAGCAGTCCGCCGACGAGCACCGCGCACGCCATCTTCACGGCATACGCGACCGCGATCGCCGCGAGCACGATTCGCCGCGGAAAACGGAGCGCGAGCGACGTCACGGTGTAGATCGACTTATCGCCGATCAGCTCCGCGACGAGGACGCTCCAGTAGACCGCGGCGAAAACCGCGAAGCCCGTGTTCATGTCACAACCACTCGATCCTCAGGATCGGATGCAGCTCGATCCCGTTGAATTGCGAGACACCCATCTGGCCATGCACGCGATCGAAGAACCCGACTCCCGTGATACGCGCGTCAGTCGGCTTGACCCGCGTCTTGAACGTCGGCAGGCCGGTGTCGAGATCCTCGCGCGAGAACGGGAACGATGCCGGCAACGGCAGGCTGCGGATCGCATTGCGCACGATCGCCTGCACCTCGGAGGTCAGCGCTTCGCGCGGAACGAGTGTGGTTCCGAACCCGATGAAGTCGTGCGGCGAGAGCTTCGACACGAGCTTGTCGTCGACCGCGCTGCGAACGTCCTTGATGTTCGCCAGCCATGGGCTGTTGCCGAGGAATGTCTTCGTCGGCGTCGGCACCTCGCCGATCATCGTTTCGCCGCTCGGACCCTGCAGCACGAGGTGATAGTCGCCATCGTCCTCGAGCTTCAGCGCGTTGATGCGCGCGGTGATTCGCCAGATCACGAGCTCCGCGGGCCGCGCTCTCTTCGTGCGGAATCCGGGCGGATCGGACGTCACCTTCGTCATGCCAGCCGGGCGCGGAATGGTGATCAGTTCTTCCACGGTGGCTTCGACGATGCCGCGGCCGAGGTCCTTGTTGCCGATGATGTTCTTGCCGACCAGCGCGACGTCGTCATCGGTCCCCACTTTCACCGGCCAGCGCTCCTTGCCCGGAGCGGTGACTTTGCGCGGCTCGACCGCGGCAGGCAGCTCCTCCTCCTCCGGCGCCGCGTGCGGAGCCAGGAGACCGCAGGCCTTCTTGATCTCCGCGGCGACCTGCGGCGAGACCGTGTTCAACTGATTCACATCCGTGATCGGTCCCGGTCCCGCGCCGACCGTCGGCGGTCCCGACACATCGCCGTTTCCGCCGCCATCACCGCCCGCGCCCGAGTCGCCTCCCGTCGTTGAGCCGGTGTCGGATGCGCGGCCGAACAGCACGAAGCGAGGCGTGCTGTCTCTGTTGTCGCTGTCTGCCTTGCCTTTCAGCGTGTAGCCGGTCGCGGCGAAGAGGTTTTCGTCGGGACGCGCGCGGCGTACGGTGAGGTAATCGCCCCAGCTGAAGCGGCCGTCGTTATCGGACAACGGGCTGCGCTCGCCCGCGGCTGCGATGACGTACCGTTGCGCGCCGGTCAGGATGCCGACCACGTGCGACGGAAACACCGCGCCGCCGATCATGTACGAGATGCCGACTTCGTTCTTCGCATTCGTCGACAACGCGCCGTAACAGGTCGCGGAGTCGGGATCGAACACGTTGATGTTCTCGATCAGCGTCATCGTCGACGTATCGATGCGCGCGATCTGGACGAACGGCTGCGGGCGATGATTCGAATTGCGATCGACGCCCCAGGCGAACCACGCCTCCTTGCCGGCCATCGTCGCGCCGGTGATGCGCGGGTCGGCGCGATCGAGCCAGCGCCGCCCGTCGGGCGTACGCGAGCGGTAGCCGTTGTTGCCGCCGATCCAGCGCGCGACCGGCACCGACGTCGGCACGGGATTCGTTTGACCTTCAGCCCACGCGAAAACCTCGAGCGTGCTCGTGTCCTTGTGCGCGGCGAAATACGCGGTGGTTCCGCAATTCTGCGCGACGCGGAAGCTGTCGAGACTGGGCGATGAGACGTGTACGTCCACCGTCATCGCGCCGCCGGCGATGCCGGAGAGCGGCAGGCGGAAGACGGCGCTTTGCACCTGGCCCGGCGTGAAGACGTTGGTCGTGACGTACAGCGAATTGGCGCCGACGGCAATGTCGGGGAAGTCCATGAATGCGCCCGGAACGCCGAGCATGGCGGTCGTGAGGTCGAAGAACCGGAAGCGAAGATTTCCGGCGGCAAGGTCGGCGGTCGAGATGAACCCGAGCCGCTGGATGTTGTCGCCGGTGTCCGGTCCGTACTGGAGCAGCCAGACGAAGGTGTCGAGCTGAGGGATGAAGTGCGCCACCTGATCGCAGCAGAAGGTGCTGCCGGCCGGGTCGGTCGGTTTCTGCGTCGACGCCGGGTCGATGAAGCCGAAGGTCTTGCCGCCGTCGGTCGAGATCGCGGCGTACCAGTTGCCGGTGTAGAACACGATCCTGCCGTTCATCGCGCAACTCGGCTCGCCGACGTTCGACGCGGTGTGCTCCTGCCCCGCCTCGGCGAGCTCGCTGTTGAGCACGATCTTCACGTCGTCCGCGGGATTCGACGCCACCGGCGCGAGCAGTGCGCGTGTGCTCGTGCTGTGGAATTCACGCTCGACACCTTCGCCGGTCAGCGGCAGAAAACGCCGCGGATGAATGCGCTTCGGTTTCTGGAATCGCGGCGGCGCGCTGAGCCGCTGCAATACGACATATTCATCCTGTCTTTTCGTAGCCATGCACGTGTTCCTTTCTGTCGCGCCATGCGGCGCGGGTCATGCACTCATCCGGTTACAATGAGGACGATCGTGAACAACAACGACGAACGGAATTGCGCCGGCGGGGAAACGCGTAGCGGGATCCCCCTCGAGCCCGCGCACGAACGGACGCTCCGTATTGAGCGGAAGCCGGCTCCACAGGACCACAGAGAAATTCACCCTCGACGCCCCCTTCCACTCGTCCCCGGAGATCCTGACGCGGACGAGACGAGCGAGTCCGACGGCAACGACCGCTGACGCGCTTCAGTAAGTAGAGACGGACACAGCTCCGGCTTTCCGGAATCCGCATGTGCGATCATTTGCCGGCGGGATTTCGCGATGCGTGACGATGCCGCGAGGGATTTACAGTGGCACTCACTGGTGTCGCTTCTGGGCGCAATGCTGCGTTCGGACGAGGAACTGCGGGTTGATCCGAGCGCATACCCCCTCCTGCTTTCCAGCGGCCTCGGGCCGGTCCTCTGGTGGACACGCACAAACCGCGGGGAGCGTGACGTTGCTGCATCGCTGAACGACGAATACAGGAGTGCCTGCCTGCGTGCCGCGCTCCTTGAAAAGACGGCCGCAGAAGCCGTTGAGACGTTGCGAGCCGAGGGCATCGAGCCGCTGCTGCTCAAAGGGCCGGCTGTCGCGCGGATGTATCCCGATCGTGCGTTGCGTCCCTACGGCGACATCGACCTCGTCGTGGCTCCCGGCTCATTCGAACGAGCACGCGAGATCGTGAGGAACTTCGTTCCGCGATTCGGCAGCATCGACCTGCACGGAGAGGTGCGCGAGTTGAGTGACCGGGCCTGGCCGCTCCTCTTCGAGCGACGGACCATGATCCGGATCGGAGATTCATCGATTGCCACTCCTGCTCCGGAGGACCATCTCCGCTTCCTCGCACTGCACTTCCTCAAGCATGGCGGCTTCAAATGCACATGGTTGTGCGACATCGCACTGTGGCTGGCCGATCGCGGAGAGGATTTCGACTGGTCGCTCTTTCTGTCCGGCGACGCCTGGCGCACGCGCGGCGCACTCATGACATTACGGCTTGCACATGATCTTCTTGGCGCCGAGATCCGTGGAACGCCGGCGGAAACCATCTCCGTTCCGCGCTGGGTTTCAGAATCGGTGCGAAATGAGTGGCTGACGCCATCGCGCTGGCCCGGAAAACCGCTGGTCCGAACAATCATTGGAAATCCATCCCGCTATTTTGCAGAAGCGAGAAGGCGGTGGCCGTCACCCATCGAGTCGTCGTGGAACTTTCATGCGCCGTGGAACGGCATTTCCCGGTTCCCTTTTCAGCTGCTTCAGATTGCACGGCATCAACTGCCCGCCGTGTTTCGCACTGTGGGGGCTCTATAATTGCATGATCAACCATATGCAGGAGAGGGACGCCGAGGAATTCCCGCAGGCGCGGATAGACGATCTTCTCGTCGAGCAGTTACCGGACGAAACGATCGTTTACGACCTCAAAAGCGACAGGGCTCATTCGCTCAACCACGCCGCCTCGGTCGTCTGGCGCCACTGCGATGGCCGGCACTCGATCGATGATCTGGCCCGCGTGGTTCGTGACGAGCTCGGAGTCGATGGCGAAACGTCCGTTTCCGTCGCCCTCGCCGCATTGAACCGCGCCCGGCTGATTCGACCGGGTACATGGCGCAACGATCACGCTGCCGGCCAGACGCGCCGCCAGATGCTTCGGAAGCTTGGTGTTGCCGCGGCCCTCGTGCCCGTGGTGATTTCGATCATTGCTCCCACAGCCGCCTATGCCGCCTCGGACACATGTACCGGCAAGCCCGCTCCCTGCACCATGGGCTTCAAATTGTGCCCGAGCGGAAAGATGTGCAAAGACACCGGCGGCTCCACCTGCGCCTGTGTGTGACGATCATGCTCCCACGCCTGGCTCGCCCTTCGACCTGAATGGAAAAACTCGACCGCCTGGATTGGGCGGCTGGCGCTTCGTTCCGTTCACGCGGTTTGAAGATCGGCGTCCGAACCAATGACGCCGGCATCCTCGCATCGATTCTGCGGCTGCTCCCGTTCGGGGCGCGCCTCTCGAGCGACATCGAGGTCGATCGCCTCTACTCTCTGCTCGTCGGCAGTCGCGCGCGCGCCGGCACCAGGCATTTTCACCTCGCCTACAGCGGCGCGGTGTGCGTCGGACGCTCGCTGGATCTCGACGATGTCCTCGATAGTCTCGAGATGAATTTCGATGCCGCGGTCGCGGAGTTTTCAAAGCGCGAGATTTTTCTACACGCCGGCGTCGTCGGATGGAACGGGGCGGCGATCGTCATACCGGGCGTGTCGCGCAGCGGGAAATCGACACTCGTGAAAGCGTTCCTCAGAGCCGGTGCGGAGTACTACTCGGACGAGTACGCGGTCATCGATGCCGCCGGTCACGTGAGGCCGTATCCGCGGCCGATCTCGACGCGTCAGCAGGACCCGGCGGAGCGGCCGATTCGTGAATCCGCCGCCATCCTCGGCGCCACGGTAGGCCGAGGACCGATTCCCGTCGCGTATGTCGTGCTGGCGAGATTTCGGCCGGGATCATCCTGGACGCCACGACGTCTGACGAGCGGCCAGGCCGTCATGGCGCTCATGAAGCATTCTCTTTCCGTTCGTCTTCGCCCTCGCGCCGTCGTCCTGAGATTGTGCCGGGTGGCGGAGGAGTCGGTCGCGTGGAATGGCGTTCGCGGCGAAGCCGACGAAGTCGCGGAAAAAACGCTCCGGCACCTCGAGTCGCATCGCGGTTCGTAACCCGAGGTCGCGCCATGCGGATGACCTGGACGCGGCTGCTTCTCCTCCTTCTGTGCGCGACCAGCGCGTTTGCGCGCGTCAATGAATCGCTGCGCGTCGACCATGCGTCGTGGAACGCGACGCACGTTGTGGTCGCGAGCGAGGGGCCGCAGATCGACGGCGAGTTGACGGTGATCGAGTCGTGGATCGGCGACGTCGCGGCCGGCGACACCATCCGCGTACCGCAACTCGTCGAGGTGGAGCGCGAGACCACTGAGCACGTCACCGGGCAGCGGATGATTCTCTTCCTGCGCAGAAACGGAGAGACCTTCGACTGCGCGGATGCGGAAGGTTGCAAAGGCGCGGTCGCATGGTCGGAAGCGGGCCGGATCTTCGCGTACTGGGCGTTGTTCAATCCCGGCGGCGCGTCTCTGCAGGATTTCGAGACGTCCGAGGAGGCGATGAAGGGAGTGGTGCGAAAAATGCGCGCCCTTCGGAAGTCGTGGGACGACGCGATCAGTGCAACCGATTGCGCGGAGAGCGCGCGGCGTCTGCAGCCGTTCCTGAAGTCGAAAGAAATGCAGTTGCCGTGGGAGGCGCTCAATGCAATGAAAGCGTGCGGCAAAGGGGCGGTCCCGGTGTTCGAGGAGACCCTGCGCGATCCGTCGCTCGCTGATTTTCATTACCGCGTCATCGAGACACTCGCGGACATCGAGGGTTCCGACTTTGCGCCCGAGCTACTGACGATCCTCCACCGCGACATCGCTTACTGGAAAACGAAAGGGCCCGGACTTTCGCAAGGCTGGTGGAATGACGTCGAGGCGCCGCAGACGACCGAATTGCGCAATGTCTATTCGGAGACGCTGGCCGTCATCGAGGCGATGCGCAAGCTGAAGCTCACGGACGCGCGCGCCGAGGTCGCCGGCTTCCGCGACTTCTGGCGCTCTTATCCGCAACTCGCGGACGATAAAGGCCTCGCCCAGATGAGCGAGGCATGCGACCGGCTGCTCCGCGAAATCCCGCCCCCCGTAACGACGCCCATCCTTCCTTCCGACAACACACTTTCCCGCCATGCTCCCCATCACCACTCCGTGTGATTACGGCCGAGCACGCTGGACGTATACATCCCGTAAATATTGGCAACTGCAAAACATGACGTTTTGATTGCGTTCCTTCATTTAGCCAATATAATTTCAGCTGGGTCCGAGTCGTCACCTCCGCATAACGATTTGTTGGTGCCGCTCTTCCGCCTTCGCGCGTCCAACGCGAGCTCCGGTCGAAATCCATGAAATCGAGGATGGCCATGCGCCAACGTCTCCACACACTCGTTCAGCTTGCTCTTGCTGTTTTTGTCGCCACCTCGCTCTTCGCGGCCAACGCCGTCGTCCCGACCGGCAAAGCGGTCGAAGGCGAAGTGCTGGTCAAGGTCCGCGAATCCGCCTCGAACGCCGACGTCAACAGCGTCGAAAAAGCGGGCGACGTCGACAAGAGCGAAAAACTCTCGCATCTGAAATCGGGCGCGCTCTACCGCATGCACTCGCGCTCGAAGAACACCGACGCGCTGACCACCGCGCTGGCCAAAAACCCCAACATCGAATACGTCGAGCCGAACTACATCGTGCAGGCGACCGCCTCCCCCAATGACCCGTCGTACGGCCTCCTGTGGGGATTGAAAAACACCGGCCAGTCGATCCAGGGCACCACCGGCACCGCCGGCGTCGACATCGGCGCCGAGGCCGCGTGGACCGTGACCACCGGCTCGACCAGCGTCGTCGTCGGCGTCGTCGACACCGGCATCGACTACACCCATCCCGATCTCGCGGCCAACATCTGGAACAACCCGGGCGGCAAAGGCAACGCCGGTTGCAACGCCGGCACGCACGGCTTCAACGCCATCACGAAGACGTGCGATCCGAAAGACGACTACTTTCACGGCACGCACGTCACCGGGACAATCGGCGCCGTCGGCAACAACAACATCGGCGTCGCCGGCGTGAACCACGTCGCCTCGATCATGGGGTTGAAGTTCCTCAATTCGAACGGCAGCGGCACGACGGCCGACGCGATCACCGCGATCGATTTCGCCGTGCAGGCGAAGCTCGACGGCGTCAACCTCCGCATTCTTTCGAACAGCTGGGGCGGCGGCGCATTTTCGAAGGCGCTGCTCGACGAGATCAACAAGGCCGGCGAGAACGACATCCTCTTCGTCGCCTCTGCCGGCAACAGCGGCAACAGCAACGACACCTATCCGTCCTACCCCGCGAGCTACGGAGCGCCGAACATCATCTCCGTCGCCGCCACCGACAACCGCGACAACCTCGCCTACTTTTCCAACTACGGCCTGACCACCGTGCATCTCGGCGCCCCCGGCGTCGGCGTCTATTCGACGATGCCGAACAACAGCTACGGCTATCTCGACGGCACGTCGATGGCCGCGCCGCATGTTTCCGGCGTCGCCGCCCTCGTGCTGGCGCACACCCCCGGCCTGACCACCGCGCAGGTCAAGAGCGCGATCCTCGACAACACCGATCCGATCCCCAGCCTCGCGGGCCGGACGATCACCGGCGGCCGGCTCAATGCCGCGCGCGCACTCGGCCTTCCCGCCCCCGCTGATTTCAAGCTCACCGTGACCCCGTCCGTGCAGAGCGTCGTGCCGGGCGGCTCCGTCGCGTACGGCCTCAACGTCACGCCGCTGAACGGATTCTCCGGATCCGTCGCGCTCTCCGTGGCCAACCTGCCGGCCGGCGCGATCGCCACGTTCAATCCGGCGTCCGCCACCACCTCGTCGGTCCTGACGGTGACGACGAGCAACTCGACCCCGGTGAACTCCTATCTATTGACCATCACCGGCGTCAGCGGCTCGACCACCCGCACCGCGCAGACGACCGTCACCGTGACGTCGACGCCGCAGGTGACCGCCTGTCCGTCGTTCTCCGCGCCGTTCTACTACTATCCGGTCAGCGGGCCGATCGCCCTCGCCCTCGCGGATCTCAATCGCGACGGCCGGCCGGACATCATCACGGCCAGCACGACCAACAAGATCATCGTCGTCCCCTCGGCTTCCGGCAGCGGCACCAGCTACGGCAGCATCGGCTCGTACAACACCGGCAACGGGACGATCGCCGTGGCCACCGGCGACTTCAACGGCGACGGAAAAATCGACGTCGTCAGCGCGAACTCCGGTGCCGGCAATGTCTCTGTGCTCCTCGGCAACGGCGACGGCACGCTGCAGACGGCGGTCAATTACACCGCCGGCGCCAGTCCCTTCGCGGTCGCCACCGGCGACTTCAATCGTGACGGCAAGCTCGATCTCGCCGTGGCCAACAACGGCGCCAGCAACGTCTCCATCCTACTCGGCAACGGCGACGGCACGTTCCAGGCGGCGATCAATTCGGCCGCCGCGTCCGGCCCGTACTTCATCGCCACGGGCGATTTCGATGCGGACGGAAAGCTCGATCTCGCGGTGGCCGCGTACAACGCCGGCAAGGTGATGATCCTGCTCGGCAACGGCGACGGCACGTTCGCCGCGGCGGTCGGATACAACACCGCCACCGGCGCGTCCTCCGTCGCCGCCGGCGATGTGAACGGCGACGGCAAGCTCGATCTGGCCGTCACGAACTACGGCTCGGGCAACGTGTCGGTGCTGCTCGGCAACGGCAACGGCACGTTCGGATCCGCGGCCAATTACGGCACCGCGAACGGCCCGACGTCCGTGGCCATCGCCGATTTCGACGGCGACGGCAAAGCCGACCTCGCGGTCTCGAACACCGACAGCGGGAACGTCTCGCTGCTCCTCGGAACGGGCAGCGGCACGTTCCTCGCCACGACGAACTACGGCCTCGATCCGGTGCTCAATCAGCTCGCGGTCGGGGACCTCAACAACGACGGGAAACCGGACGTCGTGGCCATCTCCACCTACTACTCCGAGCTCTCGTTCCTCTACAACAGCAGCTTCTGCAAGGTGAACTGCGGCGTCCTCGGCACGGCCGCCGATCAACCCGCCGGCACGACGCCGATGGCCGCGGCCGCGGGCGATTTCAATCGCGACGGCAAGCTCGACTTCGCGGTCGCGAACAGCGGCTCGAACAACGTGTCGATGAAGAGCGGCAACGGCGACGGCACGTTCCAGACGGCCGTGAACTTCGGCGCGGGAACGAATCCGAACTCCATCGTGGCCGGCGATTTCAACCGCGACGGCAAGCTCGACGTCGCCACGGCCAACGACGGCTCCGGCAACGTCTCCGTGCTGCCCGGCAACGGCGACGGCACGTTCCAGGCAGCCATCAACAGCACCGCGGGGACGAACCCGCGCTCCATCGCCTCCGGTGATTTCAATCGCGACGGGAAGCTCGACGTCGCGGTGGCCAACTACGGCTCGGACAACGTCGCGGTGCTCGCCGGCAACGGCGACGGCACCTTCCAGGCGCCCGTCACCTACACCGCGGGAACGAACCCCGCGGCAGTCGCCGCCGGCGATTTCAATCGCGACGGCGTCCTCGATCTGGCGGTGGCCAACGCCGGCTCGGCGAACGTTTCGATCTTCCTCGGCAACAGCAACGGCACCTTCCAGGCCGCCACGAACATCACGGCCGGAACGACGCCGTACGCGCTCGTCATCGGCGATTTCAACGGCGACACGAAGCCCGATCTCGCCGTCGCCAACAGCGGCTCGAGCAACATCTCGGTCTTCCTCGGCAACGGCAACGGGACGTTCCAGAGCGCGACGACCTACGGCACCGGCACGAACCCGCACGGCCTCACGGCCGCCGATTTCAACGGCGACGGCAAGCTCGATCTCGCCGCCGCGAACAACGGCATGACCAACGCGTCGCTGCTCTTCGGCGACGGCGCCGGCGGCTTCGGCACCGCGGTCACGTACGGTGCGGGGCTCGCTCCCGCCGCGATCTTCAGCGCCGATTTCAACGCCGACGGCAAGAGCGATCTCGCCGTCGTCAACAGCGGCGGCTCCGGCAGCATCTCCATCCTCCTCGACAACTGCCTGCCGGCCGATCTCACCGTCGCGGTCTCCCACTCCGGGACCTTCACGCAGGCGAGCAGCGGCAACAACTACACCATCGCCGTCTCGAACATCGGCACCGGCCAGACCAGCGGCGTCGTCAGCGTCACCGACACGCTGCCGCCGTCGATGACCGCCACGGCCATGAGCGGTTCCGGCTGGACCTGCACGCCGGCCGCGCGCACCTGCACCCGCTCCGATGCGATGGGCGCGGGTGGCAGCTACCCGCCGATCACGCTGACCGTCAGCGTCTCCGGCACCGCGCCGGTCAGCGTCACGAACAGCGCGACCGTGTATGGCGGAGGCGAAATCACGACGAACAACGACACCGGGACCGATCCGACCACGATCACCGGCTCGACCGACCTCGTCGTCACGTCATCGCACGCCGGCAGCTTCACGCGCGGCGATACGGGGCGGAGCTACCAGCTGACCGTGATCAACGTCGGCGCGCTGGCCACGAACGGCTCGACCGTCACGGTCACGGACACGCTTCCCGCCGGATTGATCGGCACCGGAATGAGCGGCACCGGCTGGAGCTGTTCCGGCGGCCTCTCCTGCACGCGCAGCGACACCCTCGCCGGCGGCGCCTCATATCCGCCGATCACCGTCACCCTGAACGTCGCGTCGAACGCCGGCTCTCCGCTGGTGAACGTGGCCACCGTTTCGGGCGGTGGCGAGGCCAACGTCGCCAACGACACTGCCTCCGATCCGACGGTCGTCTGGGCGCCGCAGAGCTGCACCGGCCTCGGCGCCGGCATCAACTTCAACACCACCTACGGCCAGGCGGACCTCACCGTCGCTGATTTCAACGGCGACGGGCGGCCCGACATCGCCTCCGTCATCAACAACTACAGCGGCTCCGTCGCAGTGCTGATCGCGACCGGCAACAACGCGTTCGCCAGCGCCGTCTTCTATCCCGTGGGCGCCTATCCGGTCGCCATCGCGGCCACCGATCTGAACAAGGACGGCAAGATCGACCTGGTCGTGGCCAACTCGTACGCGTACTCGAACAACACGGTCGGCCTTTCGGTGCTGCTCGGCAACGGCAACGGCACGTTTGCGCCGGCCGTCAACTACCCCACGCCGACGTACCCGCGGCATCTGACCGTCGCCGATTTCAACGGAGACGGCTACCCCGACGTCGCCGTTGCGCTTGGCTCGACCCAGGCGGCGATCCTGCTCGGAAACGGAGACGGCACTCTCCGGGCGGCCCTCACCACGTCGATGGGCGGAAGCGGATATGCGATCGCCAACGCTGATTTCAACGGCGACGGAAAAGTCGACCTCGCCGTGACGCGCGACTCGGCCGGCGTGGGCGTGCTCCTCGGCAACGGCGACGGCTCGTTCCAGGCGCCCGTGACCGTCGGCTCGTCTTACGTGAGCTATGGTCTCGGCGTGGCCGATTTCAATCACGACGGCAAAGCCGACATCGTGGCCTTCGCCTACTACGGACCGATGTACGTGTTCCTCGGCAACGGTGACGGCACCTTCCAGACCGTGACCAACACCTTCAACGCATACGTCGGCCGCAATGCCATGGTTGACGACATCAACGGCGACGGCAAGCCCGACCTCATGCTCGTCGGAAACTCGTACTTCACCACCATGATGGGCAACGGCGACGGAACGTTCACCCCGCCCACGAGCCTCTACCTCAGCGCCTACTCGGTCGCCGTCAGCGATTTCAATGGCGACGGCCGGCCCGATTACGCCCTCAGCTTCTACAGCAGCGTTTCGATCTTCACCGGCGCCTGTACGGACCTCAGCATCACCAAGAGCCACTACGGCAACTTCACCGGCGGCCAGAGCGGCACGTACACGATCACCGTGTCGAACTCCGGCGGCAGCTCGAACGGCACCGTGACCGTCACCGACAACCTCCCCTCGCCGCTCACTGTCGCGTCGATGAGCGGTTATGGCTGGACGTGCAACACGCAGACGGTCACCTGCACGCGCACCGATTCGCTTTCCGGAGGATCGAGCTATCCGCAGATCACTCTCGTCGTCAACGTACCGCTGACGCAGACGGCCAGCGTGGTCAACACGGCCACCGTTTCCGGCGGCGGCGACACGAACAGCAACAACAACACCGCCTCCGATCCGACGAACATCGTGCAGGCTGCCGACCTGATCATCACCATGAACCACAGCGGTAACTTCGCGCAGGGGCAGACCGGCAAGACGTACACGATCACCGTGGCGAACAACGGCGGCGCGCCGACCAGCGGTACCGTCACCGTCTCCGCAACCGTGCCGTCGAGCCTGGCCGCGACCGCGCTGACCGGATCGGGGTGGAACTGCACCACCCTCGGCTCGCTCACCTGCGCCCGCAGCGATGCTCTCGCCGTCACCTCGTCGTATCCGCCGATCACGCTCACCGTCTCGGTCAGCAACACCGCGCCGACGATCGTCACGAGCAACGCGTACGTGAGCGGCGGCGGCGAGACGAACACCGGCAACAACTACGTCTCCGATCAGGCGACCGTCATCACGACGGCGCTGAACGTCAACGCCGTGGCCGTGTCGGGAACGCAGGTCAGTCTCAGCTGGGACCCGGTGCTCTACGCGACGTCGTATCAGGTCTTCCGCAGCGCGTCGGTCAGCGCACCGTTCGTGCTCGTCGGCACGCCGCTCTCGAACAGCTTCGTCGATGCCACCGCCGCGTCCAACACCACCTATCTCTACAAGGTGGCGGCGACCGACGGCACGAACACCGGCCCGCTCAGCCTCCTGGACATGGCGACCACGTACTTCTTCTCCGATGATCCGATCGTCGTCCACTCGACGCGGGTGAAGGCGAGCCACATCGGCGAGCTGCGCGTGGCCATCAACATCGTCCGCGCCGCGGCCGGACTCGGCGCCGCGACGTACACCGATCCGACGCTCAATCCCGGCATGTACATCAAGGCCGTGCACTTCTCGCAACTGCGGACGGCGCTCGATGCCGCGCGCACCGCGCTCGGGCTCCCGACAGTGACGTACACCGATCCCTCGCTGACCTCGGGCGTGACGATCAAAGCCGCACACATCCGTGACCTGAGGACGGCCACCAAATGAGTTGTGGCGTAAGTAGGTAGCGACTTGTCCGCCCCGTTCCTCGGCGCCGAGGAACGGGGCGGAGCCGACTCACGCGCCGCGTTCGACAATGCGGTGGGTAGGGAAAAACGTACAACTGTCCCTCCTTACCAAAGAGGCAACCGAATCCCGCTACCGGTCGCCCTTTGAACAAGGAGGTTCCGATGCGCCCTCGTGCTGCCCTCGGCTCTCTGGCATTCGGCCTGGTACTCCTGCTGGCGTGGCTGCCCGCTGTGGCGCAAATGCCCGGCCGGCAGCCGCAGGTGTCGCCGGCATCTTTCGTGAGCGGAGATGTCGTCGAAGCCGGGTCGCTGTTCAGCGGCGCGCATCCGATGCACGTCTCGTTGCCGCTGCCTCTGGTTCGCTCGGGACTTCTTCCGTCGCTCGATTTTGCGTTCGGCGGCAACGATCCCCTTTCCGTTGTCGGCGACGGCTGGTCGTTCGTCCTCCCGAGAATCATTCGCGATCACAAGGACGGTCTCGACTACGGCGCTTCGCGGTTCATGTATTTCGATGGCGGAGCGGCGTATCGCCTCACCGCTCTCACGGCCGGGCGCTTCACCGAAACGGTCAGCAATCCGTCGCGGCGGATTCTCTTCGCGAATCAGGCCTTCGAAGTCACCAGCCCGAGCGGCATCCGCTATGTCTTCGGCAATGATGATGCCTCGCGCATTCACGATCCCGCCGACACGTCGCACGTCTACGCATGGCTGCTCTCCTCCATAGCCGACACGAATGGCAATTCGGTCGTATTTGGCTGGACGATGATGTGGGACACGTACGTGCTCGATCACATCGATTACGACGTGCATGCGGTGCACGCCACCGCGCCGATTCGCGTCCAGTTCAATTACACCCAGCGGCCTACTCCCGTGCCGGAGATCTGGTCCGCCGGCTTCGTGATGCACGGCGGCGCCCAGCTTGCCAGCATCGACATCAAGGCCCGGACGCAGCCGGTCACTCCGCCGGCCTGGTCGCTCATCCGGACCTATCGGTTCGCGACGAATGCCGACGCGTCGATGCCTCGACTGCCGCGGCTCACCGAAATTCGCGAGATCGGAGCCGATGGCGGCGGGCGCGTGCTCCATGCCTTCACATACTCGGGAGGGGATGCGGCGTTTTCCGAATCGGCCAATCGTTTCGAGATGAAAATCCCGGCCACACTCAAAACCGAGCTTCTCTACAGCGGCGAGTTCACGACGCGCGGAGTGGCGCGGCTGGCCTCCGCCGACGGAGGTACGCTGACCGAAATCGGCGGCACGCCGCGCACGCTTCCCGCGCCGGCCAAAGGCCGCCTGGCCATGGGAGCCCTCGTCGCATCCGAAATGCTCTGCATCGTGACCGACGACGGGCCCCAGTGCGTCGGCGGCAATGGCGCGTTTGGTCCGCCGCCGGCGATCCCCTGGATCAAACCGAAATGGCCGCTTGAACCAAATCGCACGTCGTTTCGCATCGCCGACGTCGACGGCGATGGAGTCCTCGACTATTGCGCGGCGGGCGAGGACGCATATCAGTGCTGGGTCGAGCGAAACGGCGCCTTCACGCAATTCGGCTCCATCCCGATGACCGCGGCGGACGTCGCCGGACGTAAAGGAAAGACGCTGCGCCTGGTCGACATCGATGGCGACCGCCGCGCCGACGTCTGCTGGGTGAACGGCTCGGACCTGCAATGCTTCCGCACATCCGCAACCGGGATCGGAACATCGTCGCCGTTCCTGCCGCTCTCCCTTCCCGGGCTGCAGGCGCTGCAGGACGACGTACGGCTCGACTTCGTGACGCTGCAGCATGACGAATACCCGGACGTCTGCGCCGTCCAGTCCGCGGAGTTGCATTGCTACGCCGGGAACGGCCGCGGTTTTGTGGCGGCAGATACGATTCCGCTGCCAGGCCGGAACTGGAGCGACCCCGCAACGTTCGCATCGTTCATGGTCGTGGACGTGAACGGCGACGGATTGAGCGACGTCTGTCTGCTGTCGGCGAATCGGACCGATCACTTCGATTGCCTTCTGCGCGCCGAAGGCGGCTTTCTGGCGGCCATCGAAGGACCGCGCTGGCCGAAATGGACGCTGCCGGGCGATGCCACGTTCGGCCCTCGCGAGGTCGACTATCCCAACCGTCCGTCGCCCTCCGATCCGTCGTACTTCCGCTTCATTCAATATGCCCTTTCGCCGCGCATCACCGATGTGAACGGCGACGGGCGCGAAGAGCTCTGCATCCGCGTCAACGATGAAATCGTCGACTGCTGGTCCGCGACGGGGGAACCGTTTCGCATGACCGGCTGGACCAACGTGACCGGCCTGCAGACCTCGTTCAGTTACATCCTGACGTCGCAGACGGACGGCAACCTGCAACGGCTGCACGATCCGCTCGTGTCGCGGATCGAAAGCCGGGACGCGCTCGGAAACACGCGAACGGAATCGATCTGGCACTCCGCCGGCGCGTTCGACGACCACACCGGCCAGTTTCGCGGCTTTGGACGGGTGACCGTCCGGGAGAACGAGGGAACGAGCGAAGACGTCATCTCGCAGTACAGCTTTCATCAGGCACTCGACGACGACCCCGCAACGCTGCCTCTCGTCGGCCTGCTTCAAAGCCTCACGACGAACAGCGGCGGGTATCGAGCCGTCACCATGACGTATCAGCAGCAGGCGGTACCGGGCGCCACGGGAGCGATCGCCGTCACCGTGCGGGATCGAACCCTCGCCTACTGCGACGGCGGCGACTGCCTGCCGCCGGATTTGCCGCCGGCATCGAGACATTTCGGCGACATCAATCCGAAACCGATCATCTCCTTTCCACCGTGGGCCGACCCGCCGCACGAATGGATCGACGGAGGCCGGTACACGCGGTTCCACGCGATGTTCCATACCCCGGCGGATAAGGCGAACACCTGGTCGTTGCAGATCAACAACACGACCGGCACGTCTTCCCCCTCCGCTCCGGCGAGCGAGCCGCCGTTCCCCTCGGGTTACTGCGCCTATATCGACGACTCGCTGCTGCCGGGCATCAACAATAGTCTCTACAGCAAGTGCCAGGGGAGCTGGCTGAGACGTTTGCGGACGATCACGCATCGCTCCGATCAGATCGACGAGTTCGGAAACGTCACGGAAGAGTCGCTCCTCTTTTCCGATCCGGCAGCGTCGTCGGGCTACACGATCAAGCGGCGCTTCGTCGCGAACCAGGATCGATGGATCGTCGATCGTCCGACCTGGGAGCGCGTCTTCGTCAACGGCGTCGGTACGCCGGTCGCGGAGAGGCTCTTCGCCTACGATGAGTTTCAATACGCACTCGATCCCACCGACTGCGACGACTCGAGCTTCGCGAACCTGACCAGCAGGACCGTCCCTTCGCCATTCCCGCTGCCCGTCTCGCTGACCGCCGGCAATCTCACGACGAAGGCGGAGCTGGTCAGCAATGGTGCGTCGGGGAAGGTGTGGCGCATCGACCGGCAGGTCATCGACCGCGACGGACACGTCGCCTGCCACCAGCGGCCCACCGGCAATCTCGTGAAGTTCTGGACCGATCCGCTCGACATGCGGATCGTGAAAGCCGAGTACCTGCCGAACCTCGCCGAGCAATTCCAATACGCGGGGATCGCCGGACCGCCGATGGGCGGCTATGGCGAGGTGTCGGCGCGGGTCGATGTCAACGGCGATCGTTCGATGACGTCCTTCGACGAGTTTGGCCGGATCAAGCAGACGGTGAACGCCTCAGGCGGCACGACGACGCTCGCCTACACCGAGCCGACCGCAACGTCCGGTCCGTCGGTGAGCATGGCGTCGAGCGATGGTGACGATCAGCTCGCGCTCATCGACGGCTATGGCCGCATCACGAGCGAAGTGCTGCTCGGACTCGATGGAAAGAAGCGGGTGCGCACCACGCGGTTCAGCCCGAGCGGCGCGCCGGTCCAACTCTCCGAGTGGACACCGTTCGGCGCCTCGCCCGCGCGATGGGCCACCGCCGAAACCGACAATGCCGGACGGATGGTCGCAACGAAGCCGTTGAACGCCAGACCGGCGACCTCCTGCTGGCTGGCGGGAGATCGTGTCGCGGTCGAGCCGGGCGGCCGCGTCGTCACGATGCGATTCAATGCCGCCGGCAAGCTGACCGAACTGCGGCGGTATCTGCACACGCTCACGCCTGCCGATCCGGGATATGCAGCACAACACGCAAAACTTCCTCCGCCGAAGTTCAAAGTCGATCCGTTCGGTCCCGGCGATCCGGTGGGGGTGCCGACCAGCCCGCTGCTTTTCACCTGGTGGGAAGTGCCGTGCGGAGAAAACGATCTCGTGGAGCTCTCCTCCGAACAGCTCTACCGGTTCAGCTATGACCCGCTGGGACGCCTGATCGGCGTCATCGGACCATCCGGTGAAGAGCAAACGTTCTCGTACACCGCGCATGGCCGGCTCGCCGCCATCATCGATTCCGAGGCCGGACAACGGACGTTTACGTACGACGCCACAGGACTGCTCGCGTCGTACACGCTGGAGAACGGGAACACGATCAACATCAAGCGCGATGCGATCGGGCGTCCGCTGGAAATGGCCAGCAACGCTCATCCCGGCCAGGCCAGACATCTCGATTACGACGCGCCATGCAATCACTGCAAGCTCAGATTGACGAAGACATCGTTCGGCGACTGGAGCGAGGAGTTCACGTACAACGAGGCCGGCCTCATCGCTTCCACGCATTCGATTGCCGGCTCCATCGATAAGACGGTGAAGCGGAGCTATTCGCCGCTCGGCCGGCTCACGCGGATCGATTACCCCGACGGCAGCGTCGCGCAATATCGCTACCGGAACGGCCAGCTCTCGTCGCTGCTGTACAACGCCGAAACCGTCTGGAGCGCCGACGCGCTCGACGATCAGGGCCGGATCATGAAAGTCGGACGGGGGCCGATGGGCAGCATCACGCATGCGTTCCACACCGGGAGCGGCGTCACCTGTGCCGACACGCGCGCGCTCCCCTGTTCCATGCACGCGGATCTGCCGAGTGGAACCGCACTCGCGGCGATCAGCTACACGTACGACGAGGCCGGAAACCTGGCGACGAGAACCGACGCAGTGAACGGAGGAACGACGGCGTATCAACACGATCCGCTTCGCCGCATCACGCAATCAAAAAGGCTGAACGCGGTCGAAGCCTTCACGTACAACGCTTCGGATGCACTCACCAGCTCGACCACGGCGGGCCTTCGCGTTTTCACGGACGGCCACGGCGCGCATTCATTCACGCATCCCTTCAGCGCCGGATCGATCTCGCTGATCTGGGATCATTCGACTGCGGTCACGTCGAAGACACGCGGCGACGGAAGCGGCATCCGGATCGCGTACGACGACTTCGGCGATCCCGTCACCATCGCTCACTTCGACGCACAGGGACAACAGTCCGCGCCCGATGCAACGCTGATGATCGACCCGGCCGGCAGAATCACCGGCGTGCGGCGCGCCGGCGTGACATGGGCGATGTTCGGAAACCTCGTCACCTGCGCCGACCAGGTGTGCGAAAACCGCATCCAGCTCGGCGAGCTGACGCTAGGCACCGCGCCATCGACCGGACCATCCGTTCTCGTTCAACGTTTCTTCTTCCATGATCTCCTCGGTTCCGTCGTGGCCTCGGTCAGCCGCAACGAAGCCGACGTCGTTCGCACGTCATACTCCCCCTTCGGCGTCGATGCGAAGGCGCCTTCTTCCGGATCGCCGTACCAGGGCTTCGCACGGGGGTGGCGATTCCCGATGGAAGGCCTGCAGAGCATCGGCGGACGCCTATACGATCCGGAGCTCGGCATCTTCCTGCAGGCCGACCAGTCGGTCATCGATCCCGCCGATCCGCTGTCGACGAACCGTTTTGCGTACGCCGGCAATAGTCCGTTGCTCTACGCCGACGCGGACGGAATGGAGAAGCGGTCGCTGTTGCGAGTGGGGCTGTTTTTCGCCATGTCGTCGATCGCGACCTACAGCACCGCCGGCGAGATCGCGGCACTCGTCGCCGCGACCGCGGGGGGCGCCGCGTTATCCGTGGCAGCCATTCCGGTGGCGCTGGCATTCGCGGTTGCGATCACGAGCGCGCAGCTGTCCGGTCTCGATCTGTTGACCGGCGGCTCATTCCTTTCCGAAGAGACGTACGGACTACTCGAATCTCTGACGACGTACTCACCGACCAGCGCCGCCAGCCTCGCGTCGGCCGTGACATACGCCGCGTCGTCCTACCTCGGCAGCGAGGCGGGCAAAGAAGCGTCGGACTGGGCGTCGCTGGCGACGGAAGTCGTCTCGCACGAATCGCTCGATAAAGCGCATGGCTATCTCGGCATCGCCGACAAGCTGTTGTCGTACGCCGAAAAAAAGGACTCGCCCGAGCACACGCGGGAGCCGCGCACGGAAGGACGAACGATCGAGCACTTCATCGAGCGGGCACATTCCGATACGGAGGTGGTGAAAGAACGGACGATCGAACCCGTCGAACATCAGGAACCTGCGCCGCATGAGGAGGAGCCGGAAACGAACGACTCGAATACCAATACGAACGATTCGAATCAGGGACCGAAGCCGCAGCCTGACGTGCCGGTGCGTCAACCGTGATGGACAGTCCCGCAGCGGCCACCAAATGAGTTGTGGTGTACACTCCCCGGTGCCGCCATGTAGGTGGCGGCTTGTCAGCCTAATCCTCGGCGCCGAGGAACGGGGGAACCAACACGACGGCTTGCCACCGTCCGGGGTGAATGAGGCCAAAAGCCTCTAGGGCTTCCAGCCCGAATCCGACAGCTAACCTCGTAGGCAGCCGGAAGGCAGGCCATCAAACGCCGCGAAGAAATTCGCGGCGTTTGTCTTTCTACCCCATCACCTCACCCGCGTCCGCACCATCTCCGCGAGCTCTCTCAACGGCTTCGCGTCGGCGCCGAGCGTCGCGATCGCCTCGAGGGAGGTATCGACCAGCTCCCCGCTCAGCTTCCGTGCGCCGTCGACGCCGGCGAGCTTCACGAACGTCAGCTTCTGCTCGTCCTTCCCGACGTCCTTCCCGATCTGCTCCGGATTGCCCACCACGTCGAGGATGTCGTCGGTGATCTGGAACGCGAGACCGAGGTTCTTGGCGAAGACTTCAATGCGCTGCAGCGGCGCCGGATGGATGTTCGCAAGCATGCCGCCGACCGCCGCCGCGGCGACGAACAGCGCGCCGGTCTTGCGCGAGTGGATGAACTCCAGCGTGTCGAAGTCGAGCGACGACTCCTCGCTGTGCAGGTCGACCGTCTCGCCGGCGATCGTGCCGTCCCATCCCACCGCATCGACCACGCGCTGCAGCACCTGCTCCATCGGCCAGCGGCGCGGCTTCAGCGACGCGTGCGCCTGCGCGACGAGGCCGTACGCGTGATTGAGCAGCGCCACGGCGGTGAGGATCGCGATGTCCTCCCCCACCGCGCGATGCAGCGACGGCTCGCCGCGCCGCAGCAGCGCGTCGTCCATTGCCGGCAGGTCGTCGAGGATGAGCGACGACGCGTGGATCATCTCCATCGCCGCCGCCGCATCGGCCAGCTTCTCCGCGCGGCAGCCGATCGACTCGCCGACCGCGATCGTGAGGATCCCGCGCACCCGCTTTCCCGGCGACGCCAGCGCCCTGCGCAACGCCGCATCGAGCCGCGCCGGTGCGCCGGTGTGTTCAGCGATGCGTTGGAGGGATTCGTCGAGGAGGGTGCGGCGGGCGGCGAAGTAGTCGTTCAAACTCGGGCATGTTAGCAGTGGGCCGTTGGCAGTGGGCAGAGAACGACCTGCCAACTGCCAACTGCCAACTCACCCCCCGTGTTAGCATCGCCGTCGGGAGAGCTAATGAACGTCCGCAATCTCGGCCGCACCCAGCAGGCTTGGATACTGCTCATCACATCGCTCGTCCTTTTCTCCATTCTCCTCATCTTCATCGACGGCATGAACCTCATGCTGTGGCTGAAAATCGAAGCGGCCGCGGTCGTCTCCGCCGGCCTCTGCGCGGTCCTCTTCCAGCTCTGGTTCAGCCGCGTCCTCCTGCGCAAGGAAGGCTCCATCCAGCTGATCGACCGCATCATCGGCGGCGACCTCTCGCTCTCCGCGCGCGAGATCCTGCAGGCCACCAACTCCGCGCGCATGGCCTCCGCGCTGCGCGCGCTCGTTTCCAACCTCGAGCGCACCATCCGCCGCTTCGGCCAGCTGGCCACCGACGTCGCCCGCGTCAGCGACCAGATCTCCGGCCGCGCGCGCATCCTCGCCCGCAGCGCCTCCTCGCAGCTCACCTCCACCGAATCCACCTCGTCGTCGGTCACGCAGATCGACCAGTCGATCAACGCCGTCCGCACCTCGATGGAAGAGCTCTCCGCGAACGCCGAAGAGACCTCCACCTCCATCCTCGAGATGTCCGCCTCGATCGAGGAAGTGAGCCGCATCGCCGACACGCTCGCCGAGTTCGTCGAGCAGACCGGCTCCGCGATCGAGGAGATGGTCGCGTCGATCAACGAAGTGGCGACGAACACCGAAAGCTTCTCCTCGTTCGCCATCCAGACCGCCAGCTCGATGGTGGAGATGAACGCCACCACCGATGAAATCCAGAAAGGCGCCAAGCAGTCGGCCGAGCTCTCGCGCTACGTGAAAGATGCGGCGACCGAAGGCCGCGACGCGGTGCGCGGCACCGTCGACGGCATGCGCAAGATCCAGCAGGCGGTCGACGAAGCGAAGCTCGCCCTCGGCGACCTCGCCGACCGCTCGCAGGAGATCGGCGAGATCGTCCGCGTCATCGACGAGATCGCCGGCCAGACCAACCTCCTCGCCCTCAACGCCGCCATCATCGCCGCGCAGGCGGGCGAGCGCGGCAAAGGGTTCGCCGTCGTCGCCGACGAGATCCGCGACCTTTCCGAACGCACCTCGGTGTCGACCGAGGAGATCCGCACGCTGATCCAGAACGTGCAGCGCGGCGTCGACAAGGCGGCCGAGCAGATGACCCTCAGCGCCGACCGCGTGAACGACGGCGTCGGCCTCACCGCGCGCGCCGAGCTCGTGCTCGACAAGATCCTCGACCTCACCGACCGCTCGACGAACTCCATCCAGGAGATCGCGCGTGCGACCGAGGAGCAGTCGCGCGGCAGCGCCGCGGCGACGGCGGCCATCGAGGAAGTCACGAAGATGGTCACGCAGACCGCCGCCGCGACGCAGCAGCAGTCGCAGACCTCGCGCAAGATCGGCGAGCAGGCCTCGATGGTCCGCGACTACACCAAGCACCTCAAGCGTGCCATGGGCGAGCAGGAGACCGGCTCGCGCGCCATCAGCCGGGCGATGGAAAACATCATGGGACTCGTGCAGAACGTGCTCGAGTCGACCTCGGTGCTGGCCAGCGAAAGCAGCGCGATCGTGAAGTCGATGGACGTCATCAAGACCGGCTCGCGCGAGTCGAGCTTCGGCGTCACCGAGCTGAATCAGATGTCGAACACCCTCAGCCACGAGTCGACGCTGCTCAAGCAGGAGCTCGGACGCTTCTCGCTCCCGCAGGCCAACGAAGGCGGCGAGCTTTGCACCGCCACCGTGCTGTGGCAGCAGCTCACGCTCGATCCGGTACACACCTCCGCCGCGGCCCTCGGCTACATGTCGCACGCCATCCACGCGAAGCTCGTGAAGTACGGCGAAGGGGCGGAGCTCGTGCCCGACATCGCCGAGCGGTGGGAAGTGCTCGAGGCAGGCCACGTTTACCGCTTCCATCTGCGGCGCGGCGTCCGCTTTCACAATGGCCGGCTGCTCGTCGCGAAGGACGTACACGACACGTTCGTCCGCCTTCTCGCGCCGGAGTTCAAGTCGTCGGGCCAGTGGATCATGCGCACCGTGCGCGGCGCGAAGGACGTCATCGACGGGAAGACGAAGCAGCTCGCCGGCGTCGTCGTGCGCGACGACTACACGGTCGACATCGAGCTCGACGAGCCGCTCGCGTTCTTCCTCTCGCTCCTCACGATGCATGAAGCGGCGATCGTGCCGGCCGAGGAGGCGCGCGACCTCGAGCGCTTCCGCACGAAGGCCATCGGCGCCGGCGCTTTCAAGGTCGAAGAAGCGGTCGAGGGGCAGCGCGTGGTGCTCGTCCGCAATCGCGACTACTACATCCCGAACGAGCCGCACCTCGACCGGCTCGAGTTCCGCCTCGATCTGCGCAGCTTCAAGGACATGACCGAGGCGTTCCTGCGCGGCGAGATCGACGTCGCGCACGGCGTGCCGCTGCGGATGGTCAACGCGCTGCGGCAGGACCCGCGCTATGCGCCGTATCTGCTCACCACCGTGCAGCTCCACACCTCGTACCTCGGGTGGGACTGCACGCGGCCGCCGTTCAATCGCGTCGAAGTGCGGCAGGCCGTCAACTACGCGATCAACCGGCAGCGGATCAACGACGAGGTCTACGGCGGACTGTCAATCGTCGCCGAATCGCTGCTGCCGCCGGGACTCCTCGGCTACGACCCGAACGTCCGCGGCTTCGCCCACGATCCCGACAAGGCGAAAGACCTCATGCGCAAGGCCGGCTTCGGCTCCGGCTTCACGATGCAGTACCGCACGTGGGAGACGGACGAGTTCAACAACAGCGGCGTGGTGCCGCGCATCATCGAAGACCTCTCCGCGATCGGCATCCAGATCAACGTCACCAAGCACGCGGCGACCGAGGCGCGCGCGCCGCTGCAGAACCCCGGGCACGGGATGCTGTTCTGCGGCAACTGGTACGCCGACTTCCCCGACTCCGACAACTTTTTCTACGTCTTCTTCCACAGCGATTCGAGCTCGCTGCGCGGCTTTCACTACCACACGCCGGAGACCGACCGGCAGATCGACGAAGCGCGGCGGACCAACGACACGGAGAAGCGCGCGAACATCTATCGCGACCTCGATCAGATGGTGCTGCGCGAAGCGCCGATGGTCTGCCTCTTCCACGAGCGGATGTTCGTCGTGCACAAGCCGGAAATCCGCGGCCTGAAGACGTCGCTCGTGCCGCCGCCGGTGCGGTATCACGACACCTGGCTCGAGCGCAGTGGAGAGTGAGTCGCCGCTCAAGGTCCACGGTGCGCTGTTCACCGTGGCCGCGCTCTTCTCGCTGAACTACATCATCTCGAAGTTCGGCATGCGGGCGTTCTCGCCGCTCACGTTCGCCTACCTGCGCGTGCTCGGATCGGCGCTGCTGCTGAATGCGATGCCGGGCACGCGCGGCCCGCTGCCGAATCGCCAGATCGCCCTTCTCGCCCTCCTCGGCGTGGTCACGAACCAGGCGCTGTTTCTCGCCGGACTCTCCTTCACCACCGCGCACGTCGCGGCCATCCTGATCACGACGATCCCGGTGTTCACGCTGGCCATCGCCATCGCCACGGGACGCGAGCGCGCGACCGCGACGAAGATCGGCGGCATCGTGCTCGCCGCCGCCGGCGCGCTGCTCGTGGTGTGGGGCGAAGGGATCGAAGGCTCGCTCCGCTCCCTCCTCGGATCGCTGATGATCGTCGGCAACTCGCTGGCGTATTCGTTCTACCTCGTGGTGTCGAAGCCGATGATGGCCACGCACTCCGCGCGCAGCGTGCTGGCGCGGATGTTCGCGTTCGCCACGCTGCTCATGCTCCCGGTCAGCGGCTGGTCGCTCGTGCACGAGTCGTGGCACGCCATCCCGACGAACGCCTGGCTCTCGCTGCTCGCGGTGATCCTCGGTCCGACGGTCGCCGCGTACCTGATCAACCTCTGGACGCTGCGCCACGCCGACAGCTCGCTCGTCGCCGCGTACGTCTACGTGCAGCCGGTCGTCACCACGATCCTCGCCGCGATCTTCCTCGGCGAGCGCATCCGCGCGATCGCGATCGTCGCGGGAGTGATCATCGGGACCGGCGTGTGGCTGTCGAGTGGCTCTAAGCAGCCGGCCTGAAGTGGCTATTGCGTAGCACCACTTCCGCGCCGACCATCAGCGGATGAAACGCGCCCTGCTCCTGCTCTGCCTCCTCGCCGTTCCTGTTCTCGCCCGCGACGGCCAGCACGACTTCGACTTCGAGATCGGCACCTGGAAGACGCACCTCCGCCGGCTCTCGCACGGGAAGTGGATCGAGATGGACGGCATCACGACGGTGCGCAAGGTCTGGAACGGCCGCGGCAATCTCGTCGAGCTGACGGCCGACGGTCCGGCCGGACACTTCGAAGGGCTCAGCCTCCGCCTCTACAACCCGCAGTCGCAGCAGTGGAGCCTCAACTTCGCGAACGCGTCCGACGGCACGCTCACGCAGCCGACCATCGGCGAATTCAAAAACGGCCGCGGCGAGTTTTACGATCAGGAGCCGATCAACGGCCGCGCCACGCTCGTCCGCTTCGTGATCTCCGACATCACGCCCGACTCCTGCCACTTCGAGCAGGCGTTCTCCGACGACGGCGGCAAGACGTGGGAAGTGAACTGGATCGCCACCGACACGCGCGTCAAAGAATGACCGCCAGTCCTTTGAGGATCGATTCCCATCCCGCCCGGATCTTCTCGGCCATCTCCTCCGGCGCGTCGTGCTGCGTGACGGTGACGGTCCCGCCCTGAATCTCGATCGTCATGCGCGTCGTCTGCGACGAGAACTTCGACACCCGGAAGTCGAAGACGATCCGTCGCGGCCGTTCGAGCTCGACGTACTCGCCGGTGTGCTCCACGTCTTCGCCGTCGCGGCGATCGGTCAGCGTAAAGCGTCCGCCGACGCGCGGATCGATGTCGGCCCGCACCATCTCGCCGGTCGCGGTCGCGAAGAGAAAGCGCCGCGCCTGCGCCGGATCGAGAAACGCGTCGTAAAGGCGCTCGTCGGACGCGTCGAACGTGCGGGATACGCGGATGTCAGGCATGCGATCGCTCCTTCACTTCTTCTTCCGTCAAGCCGAAGATCGCCGGCGGCTGCACGCCGATCAAGCTGAGGTACAGGTAGAGCTGCCCGCGATGATGGATCTCGTGCTCGATCATCGAGCGCATCCACTTCCCCACGGAAATCTGGATGCCCGCCGGCGTCGTGCAGCGCGCCAGCGGATCGGCCGCGCGGAACAGCGGCATCGACTCGTCGTGCATCCGCTTCATGTACGCGACCACGTCATCGTAGCCGTCCGCCAGCTCGCGGCCGTGTCCCGGATAGCGGCTCGGGCGCAGCGACGCGTTCTCGGCGAACATCCAGCGCTCGATCGCGGCGAGGTGCCGGATGAGATCGCCGAAGGTGAACTTCCCCTCCTGATACGTCCAGTCGATCCGCTCCGGCGGGATCCGCTCGACAGCGCGCATCGTCCGCTCGCGCACCCGATCGAAATAGTCGAGGTCCATGGCGGAAGTCTACAATCGATGTAAACGGGCGCACGTTCTCGCTCGTCCAAACCAGCGTGGGTACCGTGGCAACATTCCGATCGAGCCAGGTGACAGAAACCGTTTCAGATCACGACCTGATCGTCCGCACCCTCGGCGGCGACGGGGCGGCGTTCGGGACGATCGTCGAACGCTTCCAGCGCCGCATCTACCGCGTCGCGTACGCCATCGTCCGCGATGAGGTCGAGGCCGACACGATCACGCAGGACACCTTCGTGCAGGCCTACACGCACCTGGCGAAGTTCCAGGGGCGCTCCGAGCTGGAGACGTGGCTGACCCGCATCGCCATCAACCGCTCGCGCGACTCCCTGCGCCGCCGCCGCTTCGTCAGCCTCTTCACCCGCAGCAACGACGACGAGGCGGACGAGATCGCATTCGAGATCGTCGACGACCGTCCCGATCCCGAACGTGAAACGATGTCGGGGCAGTTGCGCACCGCAATCCATCGCGCCGAGGGGAAGCTCTCGTCGCAACAGAAGTTGATCTTCAGGCTCAGACACTACGAAAATCTCTCGCTCGAGGAGATCGCCGATCACCTCGGGCTACGCGCCGGCACCGTTCGCGCACATCTTTTCCGCGCCGTACACAAGGTTCGGAAAGAGCTGGCGGGCTGGCGCAACCGTAATTCCCAGGGGTCCGATGATGAAAACGCATTTCACTGAAGCCGACCTGCTCGAGACGTACTACATGCAGCCCGGCGAATCGATGCCGGTGATGATGCACCTCGCCTCGTGCGAGCCGTGCGCGGAGCGCTACCACGCGCTGGAGCGAAAGCTGCGCGAGGCGGCGAGCTGCTCGACGACCGAGAAGCACGAGACCTTCTGGACGCGGCAGCGGATGCTGATCCAGCGCCGCATCGCCGACCGCCGCCGGCGCGCGAGCACGCGGATGCAGGTGACGCGCGTCGCCGCAGCGGCAGTCCTCGCCTTCTTCCTCGGCGGCGTGTTCGTCTACCGCACCGTCGAGCCGCAGCACGTCGCCGCGCCGACGGCGACCGCCGCGGTGCAGCAGCCCGCGCAGCCGGTCGTCGAAGAGCCGCAGCCCGCGATCCCGCACGATCCGTGGCAGAGCGAAGAGCTGAGCGACTTCCACAGCGTCGTGCAGTGGGAGACGTGGGTCCCTGACGAAAGCAACGAGGGGAAGAAGCTCTAATGAAGCGCCTTGTCATAGCTCTCGCTCTCTTCGTGCTCGCCACCACCGCGAGCGCGATGGACCTCCCGCCCGGCAAGTGGTGGCGGCGTCCGGAAGTGATCCAGATGCTCAGCCTCACCGACGAGCAGCAGAACCGCATCGAAGCCATCTCGGTGAAAGCGGCGAACGAGCTGATCGACCTCCGCGGCGAGGTGGAGAAATCGAACATCGCCCTCCGCGCGGAGCTCGATCAGCCCCAGCTCAACCGCGACGCCATCCGCCGCACCGCCGTCCACCTCAACGAGGCGCGCGGCCGTTTGTTCGAACGCGAGCTGATGATGCTCGTCGACATGCGCTCCGTGCTCACCGACGCCCAATGGAACCGCATGCGCCAGACGCTGGAAAGGCTGCCCGAGCGCCAGATGCAACAGCGGCAGAACCGGCGGCGGCAGCAGTAGGCAATGCCATGCCCGACCTCCTGATCCGCGACCTCGATGAGCGAGTCCTCGCCCGCCTGAAGAAAGCGGCCGAGGCAAATGGCCGCTCGCTCCAGGCGGAGATCCGCGACGTTCTGCAGCAGGCCTGCGCGCGCGAGCTCGCGCATAACCGTCGCATCGCGGCGAAGTGGCTTCGCCGCCTTGCCGGCGGCACGTACTCCGATAGCGCGGTGTCGATTCGAGAAGATCGCGCGCGATAACGAGCGCGCCCCTCACCCGGCCTTCGGCCACCCTCTCCCCGCTTTCGCGGGGCGAGGGCTTTGTTGGCCTTCTCCCCGCGGCGCGGGGAGAAGGTGCCGAAGGCGGATGAGGGGGCGCGCCGGACCGCCTACAATCCCCTCGTGCTCGATGTTCTCCTCCGCGGCGTTTCGGCGCGCGTCATCCGCGACGTCACGCTCACCTTCCCCGCCTCGACGCACACCGCGATCGCGGGGCCGCCGGCGTGCGGGGCGTCGACGCTGCTGGAGGTGATCGCGGGCGCGATCAGGGCGGACAGCGGCGAGATCGTGATCGGGTCGCGCGTGGTGAACCGGCTCGCGGCGGCGAAGCGTCCGCTGCTCCATGTCAGCGGCGCGATCGACGTGCCGGGGCGGTGGTCGGTCGGGCATGCGCTCGTCGCGGCGGTGCGGCGGCGGTCGATCGATCGCGAGGACCGGCATCACGAGTACGAGCTGGCGCTCGAGCGCTGGCGGCTCTCCGGACTGACGGAACGGCGGATCGACACCCTGTCATCCTCGGAGCGGACGCGCGTGCAACTCGCGCGGATCGAGTTGCTACGTCCCGCGATCCTCGTCGCCGATCGCCTGCTCGAAGGGGCGAACCCCACCGAACGGATCGCGCTCGCCGACGATTTTCACCGCCTCCTCCGCGTCCTCGGCACGACCGTCATCACCGCGCCGTCGACGCTCGATGAGCTCGCGCTGGCCGATCGCGTCGTCGTGCTCGACGAAGGCCGCGTTGTGCAGCAGGGATCGCCCGACGCCGTCTTCAACGCGCCGGCCGGGGAAGCGTCGGCGATGGCCACCGGCGACGTGAACGTCATCCCGGTGATGATCCGCGGCAAGCGCATCGAGTCGGTCATCGGCGAGTGGGAAATCGATCCGCCGCCGTTCAGTGGGAGCGGCGTCGCGTTGATCCGTCCCGATGCGTTCAGCGTCGCGGCTAAGGGCGAAGAATCCGATCTCATCTTCGGCGTCGAGGAGGCGTCGTTCCGCGGCGGCGTCTGGCAGACGCGAGGCGTGCTCAGCGGCGGCGTGATGCTGCGCGTCTCGTTCCCCCGTGCGACCGCGTTGCACAAGGGGAAACTATTGCCGCTCCGCTACGATCCGCGGCAATTCCGGCTGATCGCGAAGGACGTCGCGCAGCCGGGCGGCATCCCCACCGACGCCGTTCCGTCGATGCGCGACTCGCGCTGAAGGCCGGCAACTTTCTTGCAGCGTTCGCCTGACGACTTGCCATCCCGACCGAACGGAGCCACATCTTGAGCATTCGAGCCCGGCGGACGCCGTTCAAACTTCGCAAACTGCTGGTCATCGACGACGACGAGCGCCTCTTGGCCTCGTATCACGACCTGCTCAGCCCGTACGGATTCGAAGTCCTCACCGCGCCCGACGGTCAGGTGGCCTGCACGGTCGTGGAGGCAAATCCGGACATCCTGCTGGTCATCCTCGACCTCGCCATGCCGAGGATGGATGGACGGCAGTGGCTGCGCTGGTTCCGCGCCCGCAGGGCCGAGTCGCCCGTCATCGTGATCACCGCCTACAAGCTCGAGCCGAGTGATTTGGAGTTGAAGCCGTCGGTCGTGCTGGAGAAGCCGTTCCACGTTGCGGAGTTGCTCGATCTGGTGGGCTTGTTCTGCGGATTGGGGACGCCGATGGCGGGGGCGAGGGCGACGTAGTTACCTGCTCGCGCTCATGAACGCGCACGCCTCGATCGACGACAGATCGAGCTGCAGCGACGCGAAGCTCTGGCGGATCTCGATTCGGCAGGGGATGCGCCGCTCGTCCTGCGTCAACCACACCTTCACGCCGCCGTCCCATTTGCGGCCGCCGGGGGCGTCGACGATCTCGAAGCCGAGGGTGTTGACGCGGCGGCCGTCGATCACGCAGGTCTGCGACTCGGAGGGACGGAAGATCACCGGGTAATCCTTGCCGTCGGAGTAGATGCTCGTCTGGATCGGGCCGTGGATCTTGTCGGCGTTCTGCCGCAGGAAGTAGATCGCGGTGAGGATGTCGCGCAGCGAGTTGTCGCGCAGCGATTCCGCGGAGAGCGGCTTCACGCGATCTTCTGTCTTGTCCGGCGTCTCGCGATGGATGCGCGCGAGGCGCTTCACGTAATCGAACAGCGTCCGTTCCTTGCGCGACTTCTTCCCCCACGCGTAGCCGTGATACGTCATCAGCGTCTTCTGCGCCGTCGGCTCCATCTCCGACTCGTACACGAAGAAGCCGCTCTTCTGATCGGCGGCCGTGATGAGCAGCTCGCTGCTGACGTTCGTCTCGCCGGTCTTCGGATAGACGTTCTTCATCGCCGCGACGCCGGTGGTCGGAAACATGATGCCGGCGATCCAGGAGAGTCCGCCGCGCAGCCGCCACGAATAGCGGAACTGTTCGATGTTCGTCGTCGGGCCGGAGCAGTTCGTGTTGGCCGCGAGAGCCGGCAGACAGCAGACAGCCGACAGCAGCAGGCAGATGGCGAGACGAACGCGGATCACACTTCGCAGGGTGCAGACAACACGCCCGCTCCCCCGCCGCCCGCTGTCTGCTGTCCGCTGTGTCGTCATGCGTCACATTGCCGCGATGGCCTGCTCGACTTCATCGATGACGTAATCGGGCGTCGATGAGCCCGCCGTCACGCCGACCACCTGCGCCTGTTGAAACCACTGGCGGTCGAGATCGCTCACGCCCTGCACGAGGTACGCGGGCTTCGCCTCGCGGCAGATTTCCCACAGGTGCTTGGTGTTCGCGCTCTTCTTGCCGCCGATCACGATGATGACGTCGACCTCGGGATCGGTGGCCAGCACGCGCGCGGCGTCCTGGTTCTCTTTCGTCGCGTAGCAGATCGTGTCCGCCCGCTCGACGACGTGCGCCCGCCGCTCGATGACGTTCACCACGTCCTCGAACTCCTCGGCGTTCAACGTCGTCTGATAAAAAATCTTCAGCTTCCGATAGACCGACCAGTCGACCGCGTCCGCGGCCGCGGGCGTCGAGACGATGTGGTATTGCGCCGGATCGAGATCGTTCGTGTAGCCGATCACCTCGCGGTGTTTCGGGTCGCCGATGAAGATCAGGTGAAAGCCCTCGGCGAGCGCGTCCTTCGATTCGCGGTGGATGTCGTAGACGAACTTGCAGGTCGTATCGAGGACCTTCAGGCCGATCGACGTCGCCTCGCTGTGGAATGACGGCGGCACGCCATGTGCGGAGAAGATGATGGTCGGCTCGTCGATGCCGTGGATCTGCTCCACCGTCCGCACGCCCAGGCTCTCCATCTCCTCCACCACGCGTTCATTGTGGACCACCTGGCCGAGGATGGCACCTCGTCCGCCGGCGGCGGCAAAACGCTTCACTTTCAGGTCCGCGATGCGGACGCCGGAGCAGAAGCCGTACTTGGCGGCGCGCTTTACTTTCATCGACCGGACTGAACGCATGCGCGGAGGGAAACATTCTGAATGCTAAGCTCGTAACGGATTTGAAAGAACCTCTCCTGACGCCACGCTTCGCCGGCCTCTGGCTCTTCGCGTTCATCACGTTCTTCTCCGCGTTCCAGCTTCTGCCGGCGATTCCGTTCCGCATCCTCGACCTCGGCGGCTCGACCGCCGCGGCCGGCTGGTTCCTCTCCGTCTACACGTTCGCGAGCGCGTTCGCGGCGCCGGTGATGGGCTCGATTGCCGATCACGTCGGCCGGCGGCGGATGCTCGTCACCGCATCGTTTCTCTTCATCATCTTTTCCGTCGCGTACGGCGTGGTGACGAACCTGCCGCTGCTGCTGATCATCGGCGCGATCCATGGCTCGATCTGGTCCGGGATCCTGGCCTCGAGCTCCGCGATCATGAGCGAGTTCATCCCGGTGACGCGGCGCACGGAAGGGATGGCGTACTGGGGACTGGCGAGCACGAGCGCGATTGCCTGCGCGCCCGCGGTCGGCCTCTGGGTCTTTCACTTCGGCTGGCTGACGCTCTGCATCGAGCTCGCCGTGATCTCGACGGTGATGACCATCTGGTCGTCGAGGTTGCCGGCGATCGAAGCGGCGCTCCCCGAGGCCTGGCCGAAATTGAAAACGCTGTTCGACTGGGCGGTCGTCCGGACGACGCTGAGCCTCACCACGATCTCGTTCGGATACGGCGGCATCACGAGCTACGCGGCGATCGTCGCGGTGCAGCGCGGCATTCACCCGCGGTGGATTTACTTCGCCGTCTTCGCCGTGACGATCGTGATCATCCGCATCGCCACGTCGCACCTCGGCGACCGCTTCGGTTACGCGGTGATCCTCTATCCGGCGCTGGTCTGCATCCCGATCGCGTTCGCGTTGCTGGCGTGGGCCCACACGCGCGCGGAGCTCGTCACGTCCGCGATCATCTTCGGCTGCGGTTTCGGCAGCGCGTATCCGGCATTCGCCTCGTTCATCCTCGGCGCGACCGATCCGCAGCGCAGAGCGCGCACGTTCGGCAGCATCGTCTGGGCATTCGACGCGGGGATCGGCTCCGGCTCGCTGCTCGTCGGCCTGATCGGCGACCGCTACGGCCTCGACAACGCGTTCCTCTGCGCCGCCGCGCTGAGCTGCTTCGCGATTCCGATCTTCGCCTGGACGTCGCGGACGCTATTAAGATCGCCCGCATGAAACGCGCGATCCTCTGCATTCTCCTCGTCGCCCTCCCCGCCTCCGCCGCCGAATTCGACGAGAAAGCTGCCGAGCGCTTCGCCAACCTGGCACTGGCGTGCGTGAACAAGGAGTATCCGAACAAGATCTCGCACAATCTCGACTCGGACAAAGACGTCCTGCCGCCGCGCAAGCTGACTCCGGCGTTTTACGGCTGCTACGACTGGCATTCGTCGGTGCACGGCCACTGGCTCCTCGCGCGGCTGGCGCGCACGTTCCCCGAGGCGCCGTTCGCGAAGTCGGCGCGCGAGGCGCTGCGGCACGACCTGACGAAAGAGAACATCGCCGCCGAGGTGAAGTACCTCAAGGGCGAGGGGCGCGCCAGCTTCGAGCGGCCGTACGGGCTCGCGTGGCTGCTGCAGCTCGGCGCGGAGCTGCGCGAGTGGAACGATCCGCTGGCGAAGGAGCTCGCGGCGAACCTCGCGCCATTGGAGGCCGCGGCGAAGAAGCGGATCACGACGTGGCTGCCGAAGCTGCAGACCCCGATCCGCATCGGCGAACACAATCAGACCGCCTTCTCGCTCGGACTGATGATCGACGCGGGGCGCCAGTCAGGCGACGACGCATTCGTCAACCTGTTGACCAAACGGGCGCAGGACTTCTACATGCAGGACAAGAACTGCCCGATGTCGTGGGAGCCGAGCGGCGAGGACTTTCTGTCGCCGTGCCTGGCCGAGGCGGATCTGATGCGCCGCGTGCTGCCGGGGATCCACTACAGCGTCTGGCTCGGCTCGTTCATGCCGCTGATCCCGATCGACGGCACGCGCGACTGGCTGCGGCCCGCGGTCGTGACCGACCCGAGCGACCCGAAGCTCGCGCACCTCGACGGCCTCAATCTCAGCCGCGCCTGGATGCTCGAAGGGATCGCGTCAGGCCTGATGAGCGGCGACCCGCGCATCGACGCGCTGCAGGCCGCCGCCGCGATGCATCGCGAGGCGGGACTCGCGGCGGTGACCGGCGCGCACTACGAGGGCGGGCACTGGCTGGGATCGTTCGCGGTCTACCTCACGACGCGACGCGGCATCAACTAACCTCGCTTCCGCAACGTCGGCGAGTTCAGATCGAGCTGCGCGGCCGGGATCACCTCGACGTCCTTGAACCGCGCCTTCAGCGGCTCGAGGAACTTCTTCGCGTCGCCGACGATCACGACGTCGACGGCGCCGCCGGCGAGCGACGACTTCGCGAACTCGCGCACCTGCTCGGGCGTGATCGCCTGCACGCCGGTGATGTAGCGCGTGATCTCCTCCAGCGGCAGACCGTACAGCGCGAGCGCAGCCAGGCGCCGCGTGAGCCCGCGGCTCGTTTCGATGCCGCGCGCGTAATCGCCGATCAGCGTCGCCTTGCGCGGCGTCAGCTCGCCCGGATCGACAGCGGCCGTCGCCATCCGATTCATTTCATCCACGATGATCCCCGCCACCTCGGCGGCCGATTCGTTCTTCGTCTGCGCGCTGGCGGTGAACGGGCCGACCTCGCGGCGGAATTCGAACGAGCTGCCGGCGCCGTAGCTGAGGCCGCGCTTGATGCGGATCTCCTCGTTCAGGCGCGCGGAGTAGCCGCCGCCGAGGACCGCGTTCGCCACCTGCGCCGAAAAGTACGACGGGTCGGCGCGGCGCAGTCCGGGACGCGCCACGAACACCGCCGCCTGTCCCGCATCCGGCATGTCGACGACGACCACGTGCGACTTCGTCGGCAACACCTTCGCCTTCGAGGCCGCCGGCTTCGGCCCGGTTCCTTTCCACGTCCCGAACAGTTTCTGCGCGAGCGCGAACGCGTCTGCGGCCTTCACCTCGCCCGCCATCACGAGCACCGCGTTGTCGGGGCGGTAGTAGCGCTGATGGAACTTCGTGATGTCGTCGCGCGTGATGCGGTTGATCGATTCCGGCGTGCCGCTGACGTTGTGCCCGTACGGCGTTTCGCCGAAGACGACGTGCGAGACTACATAGCCGCCGACGGCGCGCGGGTCGCTGAGGTCGACGTTCAGCGCGTCGATCGTCTGCGCCTTCTGTCGCTCGATCTCATCTTTTTTGAACGTCGGATGCCGCACGACGTCGGCCATGAACGCCATCGCCTGCGCCAGCTTCGGCGACATGACGTTGAGGTCGACGTTCGATGCATCGAAGCCGGCGCCGCTGTCGAGCGATGCGCCGAGCGCCTCGACGCCGCGCGCGATCGCCTCGGCTGATTTCGTGGTCGTCCCTTTGGTCAGCAGCGACGCGGTCGTGTCGGCGAGTCCCGCATGTCCCGCCGGATCGGCCTCCGCGCCGTTCTTGATCACGAGACGCGCCGAGACGAGCGGCACGTTGTGCGTCTCGACGACGATCACGCGCAACCCGTTCGCGAGTGTCTTTTCGACCGGCGTCGGGATCTGCGGTTGATGAGGTGCGGATGGCGCGGGAGGTGTGGTGACCTCGGCGACTTGCGCGAAGAGCGGAAACGCGAGGAGCGCGACCACGATCAGGCGTTTCACTTCGCACCTCCCGCCGAGGGCGTATACGTAATCGTGTACGCCTTCGACCCGCCGATGTACTGCTTCATTACGCGCTGCACGTCGGCCGCGGTGACGGACTGCAGGCGCGTGAGGTCGGTGTTGACGGCGGCGGCGTCGTGCTCGACGACGATCGCGGCGCCGAGGGCGTTGGCCTTGCCGTCGTTCGTCTCGCGCTCGCGCAAGGCGTCGGTGATCAGCTGGTTCTTCGCCTTCTCCACCTCCTCGGCGGACGGCGGATTCTTCTCCAGCAGCTCGACCTCGCGCATGATCGCCTTCGCTCCTTCATCGACGTTGTGGCCGCTGGCGAGCGTCGCCAGGACGTCGAAGAGGCCGAGGTCTTCGCGCAGGTCGGCGTCCGACTCGACGTCCTGCGCGATCTTGTCGCGATAGACCATCGTGCGGTACAGGCGCGACGACTCGCCGCGTCCGAGGATCGCGGCGGCGACGTCGAGCGCATCGGAATCGGCGCTCGAGGCCGCGGGCGCGAGCCAGGTGATGCAGACGCCGGGCAGCGGCACGTTCGGACCGTGCTCGTCGAAGCGCTTCGCCTCCGCGCGCGGCGGCTCCTTCACCTCGACGCGCGGGATCGGCGTGCCGGGATTCGCGATCACGCCGAGGTACTTGTCGACCCATGCATTCATCTGCTGCGCATCGAAATCACCGGCCACGATCAGCACCGCGTCGTCGGGACGGTAGAACGTCTTGTGGAACGCCTGCACGTCGGCGATGGTCGACGCGTCGAGGTCTTCGATCGAGCCGATACCGGGACGGCGATACGGATGCACGTTGAACGAATCCTTGTCGACGTCGTAGTAGAAGAGGCCGTACGGCGGCGCGAGGACGCGGAAGCGGAACTCTTCCTTGACCACGTCGCGCTCCGACTTGAATGCCGCTTCATCGACGGTGAGCGCGCCCATCCGCTCCCCTTCCGCCCACAGCAACGTCTCGAGGTAGTTCGACGGGACGACCTCGAAGTAGTGGGTGTAGTCGTCCGCCGTGTTCGCGTTGTTGTAGCCGCCGACGTCCTCGGTGAGGCGGTCCATCGTCTCCGCCGCCATGTGCTTCGTGCTCTTGAACATGATGTGCTCGAAGAGATGGGCGAAGCCGCTGCGCCCCTCGGGATCGTTCTTCGATCCGACGCGGTACCAGACCTGGATGGCCACCGTCGGCGTGGAGTGGTCCTCGATCGAGTAGACCTCCAGGCCGTTCGACAACGCGCGGTGCTTGTAGTCGATCGGCGGGATGGTCAACTTGTTGACGGTCGCCGCGGAGAGGTTCAGCGAGACGAGCAGGAGCAGGATGACGAAGGAGCGCTGGCGCATGAAAACATCCTCTCACGCCTCGATGAAGTCACCGGTGAACAAGGGACGTCCACCGAGCGCCGTCACGAAGCCGTAACCAGCGATGGCCAGGATGGCGGCGACGCCGATCGCGGTGATGCCGGTATGCCACGCCGCGGGCGGCAGGAGCAGCGGTGTGACGGAGATCATCGCCTCGATGCCGAATGCGACGACGAGCGACAGGAATCCGAATCGCGCCGGCAGGTAAGCGGCCAGCGCGACGGTGACCGCGACGGAGAGAAGGAACGCCGGCTGGTCGCCTCTGCCAAATCCGCGCGTCGATTCCAATAGAAAAAACAGCAGCGTGGCCACCCAGGCATTCCTGACGAGGCGCCGAAACAGGACGAGGAAAATCACGTAGCCCGTGGCGTCGACGATCACCCGCGCCCAGCCGCTGACGAGCTCCGACAGCATCAGCGCTCCGCCGTTGAGACTGGCGGCATTCAAAGGGAAATGAGGAAGCGGCGCGTGTCCGCTGACGGCAGCGAGAGCGAGCGGAAACCCGACGTGGCCGAAGACGATCAGCAGGCCGCCGACGCATCCGGCGAGCACGTCACGCCCGACGATCGGGTCTTTGAACCGGCCGTCGAGCAGACGTGTCCAGCTCACGAGGGACTGCGGCCAGCGCCGGCGCATCGTCGGCTCGACGGCGATGTACCCGCCGAAGTGCACGATGCTGATGAGCGCTGCCCAGGCGAGCGACATCAGGACGAGCAGCCCCTCCGATTGCGTCGGCACGTGGTCGGCGCCGAGGATGAAGTCCGATACGGAGACGATCGCCGCGAACATGGCGATCCGCGTCGCGCCGCGAATGTCCGCACGCCGGAGGCGAATGTTGCGGCGCGCCAGAAAAACGATGAGGGCGATGAAGAGCGACGCCCAGACGATGAGGAAGGATCGCGACGGATATGGCGGTGGGGTGACGGCGTCCTCGGCATTCCGGATCTCGAACCACACCACCTTACCGGCGAACGACGCGGCCTCGGCGATCCACGTGCCGTCGCGGTCGTTCCACGTCCACGCCGAACGCTGGTCGAACGGAACGATCGCCGCCGACGGCGCGATCGGTTTCGATGACGCACGATCGAGCTGCGCCGCATCGAGCAGCGGCGTCCAGTCGGCGGCCTTTGCCGCGCCGCTGCTGCTGTACTTCGGCGGGACCACGAGCAGCGATTGCAGCCGGCCGTCGGTTGCGAACTTGAGCACCGCCTCTCCCGGCACGGCAGGCACCGGTTGCGTGTCACTCAGGAATCCCGGGGTCGATGTCTGGGCGTTGGCGCGGAAAAACGCATTCGGTACGAGGACGGCCGGACTTTCGCGGTACCAGTAATCGATCGTCGGACGGCGGTAGCTCGGCGCATATCGCCACGCCTGATCGCGCGGTTTGTCCCGGTATCCGAGCCGCGCCATCAGATCACGCGCATGCACGGCCATCACGGCGGGCGGCTCGCGGATGCCCGCCCGTGAGACCAATTCGACCCTGGTTTTGCAGAAGAGCACGATGGCCAGCAACACGAGCACCGCGGCCAGTCCGCCGACCGCGTGCAGCGGCTCGACGCCGCGATGCTCGCCGGCAGCGGCGACCAGCTCGGGCGACGGCGTTTCGCCCGCGGCCATCGCGGCCTCCAGCGGATCGCCGCCCGGCAGTGCCGACGCGACCGCGCTCGCCGACTTCGGCCGCTGCGCCGGATCATCGGCCAGGCATCGCTGGATCACGCGCTCGATCGCCGGATCGACGTCGTTCGTCAGGCGGATCGATTTCGCCGTCGTGCTGCGGCGCATTTCCAGCAGCTCGTTCAGCGTGTTCGCATCGAACAGCATGTGGCCGCTGAAGATCTCGTACAGCACGAGGCCGAGCGAATAGATGTCGCTGCGCGTCGTGAGCTCGTCTCCGTCCAGTTGCTCCGGCGCCATGTACGCCGGCGTTCCCTCCCGCGCGTGCACGGTGCCGCTGTCGGCGAGGACGGCCAGGCCGAAGTCGGTGATGCGCGCCGTGCCGCGCTCGTCGATCATCACGTTGGCCGGTTTCAGATCGCGATGCAGCACGCCGCGGTCGTGCGCCGCGGCCAGTCCGCCGCAGATCTCGCGCGCGATCTGCGCGCCCTTGTCGGGGCCGAAGCGGCCGATGCGCTGCAGCAGCGATTTGAGATCCTCCCCCTGCACGTACTCCATCGAGATGAAGTGCTCGCCGTCCACTTCGCCGACGTCGTAGACGCGGCAGACGTTCGGATGCGAGATCTGCCGCGCGATGCGCACTTCGCCGAGGAGGCGGGACAGCGCGCCGGGGTTGCCGGCGATGCGGCGCGAGAGGAACTTCAGCGCGACCGGCTGCTCGAGCAGCAGATCGTCCGCGCGATAGACCTCGCCCATGCCGCCTTTGCCCAGCATGGCCACGATGCGATAGCGGCTGCCGACGAGCGCGCCGGGGACGAAGCGTCCGTGATCGATCGACGCGGACGGCGTCGAGAGCGGTGTGACGTCTCCCGAAACGCGCAGTGTCTCGTCGTCGTGGTCGCTCATCACGCCTCGATCAGGTCGCCCGTGAACAATCGCCGCCCGGCCAGCGCCGTCATGAAGCCGTAGCCTGCGAGGAGCGCGATGACGATCCCCGCGACGACGGTCAGGCTGGTGTGCCATTGCTGCGGCGGCCAGATCGACGGCGCGATCAACAGCATCGCTTCGACGACGTTGAGCATCGCCGCGGCGAGGAAGCCGTAACGAATCAGCACGAAGAGAATCACGCCGAACTCCACGGCGAACGGAATCGCCGTGTCGCGCGGCACGGAAAAGATGAACAGCGCGCCGACGATGAGCACGGCGATGAGGTCTTTCCGCACGACGATCCGCAGGAGCAGCAGAAGCATCAACGGAAGCACGACGTCGAAGATGGCCCGCGTCGGGATGCTGAAGAAATCGGCGAGCAGGACGTTGGTCCCGTTCAACGCGGGCAGGCCGAAGCTCGAGCCGATGGCGACGGGCGGCGGACGATGGAGCAGCTTCGCCTGGAGCAGCGTCACGGCGTCGAATGCGGCGGCGACGAAGCAGCCGGCCAGCACTCCGATCAGCACGTCGCGTCCGACCAGCGGATCGCGCACTTCGCCGCCGAGCAGGCGCGTCCACGAGACCAGCGCCTCCGGACGGCGGCGGCGCAGGGTCGGCTCGAGCGCCAGGTAGCCGAACGCCATCAGCATCGCGTACAGCGACGCCCACGCCAGCGCCTCCAGGCCGAGCAGTCCTTCCCACGTTGCGGCAACGTGATGGGCACCGACGATCCAGGCGAGAAAAGCCATCGGTCCGCAGAAGCCCGCCAGCCGCATCGCGCCGCGAACGTCGCCCCGTCCGAGGCGCAGGTTGCGCCGCGCGAGGACCGCGATCGCGATCAGCACGATGAGCACGAGACTGAGAAACACATAGGCGGTGCGCAACGGATGCACCGACGTCGCTTCGATGGCGCCCCACGGCGGGATGACCTCGAAATACACCGGCTTGCCGCCGAGTGCGGCCGCTTCCGCGCGCCACGTTCCGGCCGGCGTCCGCCACGTCCACGCTGCGCGCTGATCGAACGGACGGACGATCCGTTGCGGCGCGACTCGCGCCGGCGTCGCCGCGCCGAGGCCCGCCGCATCGAGCAGCGGACGCCAGTCGTATGGCGTCGCTGACGGCGTCGCATCGACCGGCGGCACGACCTCGAGCCGGCGCAGGTTTCCGCCCGGATCGAGATGCAGCATCGTCATCCCGGCGACGGCCAGCGGCGGATTCTCTTCGTTGATCTCACCCGGCCAGCTGGCGTAACTCTCGTCACGGAAGAACGAGGTCGACCGGAACGGCTCGGGCGAATCGCGATAGCGGAACTCGACCGCGCTTCCTTCTTTCGATTGCGACCGGCCGATGTAGCCGTTGTCCGCGCGGTAACCCCACGCGCGATCGGCCGGCTTTGCCGTGTATCCGAGGCGGACCAGCATTTCGCGGGCCCGCGCGGCCATCGCGTCGGGCGGCTCGCTCACGTTGGCCAGCGATGCGAGATCGAGCTGCGTCTTGCCGAAGAGGGCCAGCGCGAACGAGACGATCGTCGCGCCGAGCAGCAGCAACACCGTGCGCGGCTCGATGCCGAACCGTTCGCCCGCGGCGGCCACGAGCTCCGGCGAAGGCGTCTCCCCCGCCGCGAGTGCCGCGGCCAGCGGATCGCCGCCGGGCAGCGCCGCGGCCACGGCGGTCGCCGATTGCGGACGCTGCGCCGGATGAGGTGCGAGGCAGCGCTGGATGACGCGCTCGATGGCCGGATCGATGTCGTTCGACAGTCGCAGCGTTTCGGCCGACGTCGTCCGCCGCAGCTCGACCAGTTCATGGAGCGTTTTCGCATCGAAGAGAGTGCGTCCGGTGAAGATTTCGTACAGCACGAGGCCGAGCGCGTAGATGTCGCTGCGCGCCGTGACGTCCGCGCCGTCGAGCTGCTCGGGCGACATGTACGCCGGCGTTCCCTCGCGCACGTTGGCCTGCGCGCTGTCTTCGAGCGCGGCCAGTCCGAAGTCCATGATGCGCGCGACGCCGCGCTCGTCGATCATCACGTTCGCCGGCTTGAGGTCGCGATGCAGCACGCCGCGGTCGTGCGCGGCGGCCAGTCCGGCACACATCTGCCGCGCGATCTGCACCCCTTTGTCGGGCGCCAGCCGGCCGATGCGATGCAGCAGCGTGCCGAGGTCTTCGCCCTTCACGTACTCCATCGAGATGAAGTGCTCGCCCGCGACCTCGCCGACGTCGTACACGCGGCAGACGTTCGGATGCGAGATCTGCCGCGCGATCCGCACCTCGGCGAGCAGCCGCGCCAGCCGCTGCTGATCGCCGGCCACGCGCTTCGGCACGAACTTCAGCGCGACCGGCTGGCCGAGGAGGAGATCGTCGGCGCGGTAAACCTCTCCCATGCCGCCTTTGCCCAGCATGGCCACGATGCGGTAACGGCTGCCGACGAGCGCGCCGGGCACGAAGCGTCCGTGATCAAAGCCTCCGCCGGGCGACGGCGGCACGTCGTCCCGATCCATGCGAATGGTCGTGTCGCTCATCGCTGAAGGAAGTAATGCAATTGTACAATCCGCGCGTGGAATCGCAGACCGCAGCCGCGCGCAACGTGATGCGCCCCCGCTTCGCGCTGATGCACGCCGGCGGCGTGTCGGACGATTTCGCCGCCGACGTCCGCCGCGGCCTCACCGCACCGGCGAAGTTTCTCCTCCCTCACTATTTCTACGACCCGCTCGGGTCGGCGCTGTTCGACGCGATCTGCGAGCTGCCGGAGTACTACGTCACCCGCGCGGAGACGGAGATCCTGACTGCCCGCGCGGAGGAGATCGCGAATGCCTTCGGGACGCCCATCCGCCTCGTGGAGCTCGGGAGCGGGAGCGCGCGCAAGACGCGATTCCTGCTCGACGCGATTACGGCGCGGCAGCCGGAGCTCGAATACGTGCCGATCGACGTCGATGCCTCGATGCTGGAGAAGAGCGGCCGCGCGCTGCTGCAGGAGTACGAGTCGCTGCGCGTGACCGCGATCTGCGGCGACTTCCGCGAGGCCTCGCGCGCGATCCCGCATCGCGAGAGCTGCCGCACCGTCGTCCTTTTCCTCGGCTCGACGATCGGCAACCTCGATCCGGAAGCGGCGGTGGCGATGCTGCGCGACCTCCGCGCCACCCTCACCACCGGCGACGCCTTCTTCCTCGGGGCCGACCTCCGCAAGTCGCCCTCGATCCTCGAGCCCGCCTACGACGACCCCCTCGGCGTCACCGCGCTCTTCAACATCAATCTACTGGGCCGCATCAACCGCGAGCTCGGCGGCCACTTCTCGTTCCCGACGTTCCAGCACCGCGCCTTCTACAACGCGGAGCTCGGGAGGATCGAGATGCACCTGGTCTCGCGCATCGCGCAAACCGTGCGGATCGACGCGCTCGATCTTGAAGTCAAGTTCGATGCCGGCGAGTCGATCCATACTGAGAACTCGTACAAACACGACGACGAGTCGCTCCGCGCGCTGATGCAAGCGAGCGGGTTCACGATCGAGCGCAAGTGGACCGACTCGCGAGGCTGGTTCGCGGATCTGCTCTGCGTGGCGGGGTGAGCGTGCGCATCACATGTAAAGGCCAGATCACGATCCCGAAGGAAATCCGTGACCGATTCGGATTTCTCCCCGGTACGGAAGTCGAAATCGTCGCGAACGCAAGCTCGGTGGAAATCGTGAAGCTGGCGCCGGTTCGCGGTGAGGCTCTCGTTCGTCGCCTGCGCGGCCGTGCCGGAGCTGGAATGTCGACGGACGAAATCCTGGCGCTGACGCGGACGTGAGAGGTTGATGCTGGCCGGTCCGCTCCCCACGATCCGCGGCTAAGAGTCCCGGCTCGTCTCTCCTGCTATCTGCTATCTGTCCCCTGCTATCCCCCAAAAAAACTATGCGAGAATTCATCCGCGCCGTCGCACGTTCTGTTTGCTGCTTACGGCGCGGATGAGTATCATTCGCCGTCCTGTTGTGCCGGGGTAGCTCAGTTGGTTAGAGCACCAGATTGTGGATCTGGGGGTCGGCGGTTCGAGCCCGCCCCTCGGTACCAACCGCCGCCTTCGGCGGAATTCAGAATGCAGAATTAAGAATGAAGAATTGCGGTGGCGCGCCTCGCGCGCACGTGATTTGATTCGGCCCGCTTCTTCATTCGAAATTCTTAATTCTTCATTCGCATGCCTGACACTGTCGAACCCCGCGTTGCCCGCGGTCTCCGCGACCTGCTGCCCGACCAGATGCTGGCCCGGCAGACGATGATCGACACGATCCGCAACGTCTACGAATCCTACGGCTTCGTCCCCCTTTCCACGCCCGCTGTCGAGTACCTCGACGTCCTCTCCGGCAGCGCCGGCCAGGAAGCGCAGCAGTCGATCTTCCGCGTCTCCAATCCCGACGAGGAAGCGCTCGGCCTCCGCTTCGACCTCACCGTCCCGCTGGCGCGCGTCGTCGCGCAGTACACCGACCTCCCCCGCCCCTTCCGCCGCTACCAGGTCGCCCCCGTCTGGCGCTACGACAAACCGGGCCTCGGCCGTTTCCGCGAGTTCACACAGTTCGACCTCGACTCCGTCGGCACCGAATCGGAGATCGCCGACACCGAGATCATCGCCGGCATGTGCGACTCGCTCTCCGCGCTGAACGTCGGCGGCTACCTCGTCCGCTTCTCCAGCCGCGCGGTGCTGAACCTCCTCCTCGACTTCGCCGACATCACGCACGACCGCGCCGTCGACGTCTTCCGCGTCCTCGACAAGCTCGAGAAAGTCGGCATCGAGAAAGTCCGCCTCGAGCTGATGGGCGGCTACAAAGACGAATCGGGCGACACGATCCGCGGCCTCGGCCTGAACAAGGAAGCGGTCGATCGCATCGAGCGCTTTCTCGCCGTGCAGTCGGTCTCGCGCCGCGACGTGCTGACGCAACTGCGCGATCTCTTCACGAACCTCGCCGGCGCGCCCGCACAGATCGACGTCATCGAGCGGATCTCGAATCACCTCTACGCGCTCGGCTACGACGACGACCGCGTCTCGCTCGACCTCTCCATCGCGCGCGGCCTCGCCTACTACACCGGCCCGGTCTTCGAGGCGATACTGAAGGATGCGCCGAGCGCCGGCTCGGTCTTCGGCGGCGGCCGTTACGACGATCTCGTGATGCGCTTCAGCGGCCAGCGCATCCCCGCCGTCGGCGCCTCGCTCGGCGTCGATCGCCTGCTCGCCATCCTCACGCAGCTGCAGAAGGTCGACAAGCGCAAATCGACCGCGCGCGTGCTGATCACGAACATGGATCCGGCGCTCGCCGGCGATTACCTGCAGATGACGTGGGAACTGCGCCGCGCCGGAGTCCCGACGGAGCTCTACCTCGGCGCCGGCAAAGGCCCGGGCAAGCAGCTGAAGTACGCCGACTACTACGACATCCCGATCGCGCTGCTCTACGGGTCGAACGAAAAAGAGCAGGGCATCGTCACGCTGAAGGACATGGTGGTCGGCCGCGAGAAAGCGAAGGCGGTCGGCGACCGGAAGGAGTGGCTCGCCGCGCGCTCCGGCCAGATCACCGCGCCGCGCACGGAGCTCGTCGAGTCGGTGAAGAAGCTCCTCGCGGAGATCGAGCGCGGCGAATGACCACGATCACGCTCGACGGCAACTCGCTCACCATCGAGCAACTCGTGCGCATCGCGCGCGATCCCGGCGTGCGCATCGAGCTCGATCCGAAAACCGACGCGGCGGTCGCCGAAAGCGAAGCACTGATCGCGCGCGTCGTCGAGAACTACGTCGAATCGTGGAACAGCGGTGGAACAGTGCCGCACGAATACGGCGTCACCACCGGGTTCGGCGAGTTCAAGGACAAGCCGATCGCGCCGGGCGATCTGCAGCAGCTGCAGCGCAACCTCCTGCTGTCACATTCGGTCGGCGTCGGCGACAACGACAACGCCGACGACCTGGCGAACTACTATCCGCCCGAGGTCGTGCGCGGCGCGCTGGCGACGCGGGTGAATGCGTTTCTGCGCGGGCACTCCGGCGTGCGGCGGAAGCTCGTCGAGGTCGTGCAGGCGATGCTGAACAACGGCGTGATCCCGCTCGTCCCGCTGCGCGGCTCGGTCGGCGCGAGCGGCGACCTCTGCCCTCTCTCGCACCTCTTCGTCTCGCTCCTCGGTGTCGGCCGTTTCTACACGACGTCCGATCGCACGCTGCGAGATTGCTCCGAGCTTCCCGCGCTCCTCGGCTTCGACGCCGAGGAGATGAAGCCGACGTTCAAGGAAGGCCTCGGCCTCGTCAACGGTGCGAACTTCTCCGCGACCATGCTCGCGCTTGCGGTGCACGACGCGGAGATGATCGCGAACAGCGCCGACGGCGCGTGCGCGCTCACGCTCGAGGCGATGTGCGGCTGCACGCGCGCGATGGATGCGAAGGTCCACGCGGAGCGCGGACATCCGGGCCAGATCGAGTCGGCGCAGCAGATCCGCAACATGGTCGCGGAGAGCCGGCTCGTCGAGCGCGCCGGCGCGGTGCAGGATGCGTATTCACTCCGCTGCGCACCGCAGGTACACGGCGCGACGCGCGACACGATCGTGCACGTCCGCGCCATCGCCGAGCGCGAGCTCAACGCCGCAACCGACAACCCGCTCTTTTTCCCGAACGAGAGCGAGCCGTTCGACCTGCAGTTCAGCGCCAACTGGCCGAGCGGTTATCGCGGCGATCACCGCCTCGCCTACTCCGCCGGCAATTTCCACGGCCAGCCGCTGGCGCTCGCCGCCGACTTCCTCACGATCGCCGTCGCGGAGCTGGGGAACATCTCCGAGCGCCGCACGCAGATGATGCTCGACGGCAATCACAATCGCGGCCTGCCGCAGAACCTCACGACGCGCCCCGGCGTGAACTCGGGCTTGATGATCGCGCAGTACACCGCCGCGTCGATCGTCAGCGAGAACAAAGTGTTGTCGCATCCCGCCTCGGTCGATTCGATCCCCACCGGCGCGAACGCGGAGGATCATGTGTCGATGTCGACGCACGCGGCGCGCAAGCTGCGCAGCGCGATCGCGAACGTGCAGGCGGTCATCGCCATCGAGCTGATGACCGCGGCGCAGGCGGTCGAGTGGCGCGTCGCGTTCAACTTCGATCCGACCACGTCCGCGCCGCGCCTCCTCAGTTTCGAATACGCCGACGCGCAGGCACACGAGTTCGAGTCGCGCGTGCGCGGCCAGGCATCGACGATCGCCGCGCAACTCGGCCGCGGCACGCGCGAGCTCTACCTGCGCATCCGCGGCGCGGCGGAGCCGGTGTTCGAAGACCGGCCGCTGAGCGACGACATCAGGAAGTTACGCGCCGTCGTCAGCACCCCTCGATGACGTAGAGCTGCGGACGCTTGCGCACCTTCGCGCGATACCGCAGGTAGCGTCCGACGAAACCGAGGCTGAGGCCGGCGGCGGCGGCGATGGCGGCCCACTTCATCGGGTCGCGATGCAGTTCGTCCTGCACCTCATTCTTCAGATTGCTGATCTGTTCCATGGGGGGTACCTCCACGAGGAGTTGATTTTGCGAGGGAGGTGCCACCCATGCTATCTTCCGCCCCTCCACACCGAATGCGCGTCGATTCGCGTAAACGCCCGTCGTGCATCAGCACCGCACACGACCAATGAATCGAATCGCAGGCATTCTCATCACCCTCACTCTCCTCATCAGCTCGGCCGCAAGCGCGCAGATGGTCCGTTTCGTCCGCGCCGTCGACGGCCAGACCATCGTCATCGACCGCAACGGCACCCAGGTCATGGTCACGCTCACCGGCGTCAGCGTGCAGCCGGAGGATCAGCTCGCCGCGCGGATGTTCCTCGAGCACGAGCTGACCGGCGCGTGGCTCATGGTCGAAGGCGGCAACGTCTACCGCTCGCCCGACGTCTTCTTCGTGAACCGCGCGATGCAGCAGCGCGGCTACATCAATCCCGGCAAGCCGCGCGAGACGTTCCTCGGCGAGGCGGATTTCGGACCGAAGAGCTCCGGCGGCGCTACTGCACCGAAAGGCCGATCGGCACCGAGAACGTATACACGTACGAGTCGCCGTTTGTCAGCGCCACGTCGGCGCGGATGATGATCGACGCCTCATCGCCCTGTCGCGCGGGGCGCATCTGCCTCGCCGTCGCGTTGACGGTGAACGTCTGGTCATGGCCCGGATCGATCGTCGTGTCGAAGCCGCCCTGCGCCGATTCGAGCTGGATCGGCGCGGAGCCGTGCTGGTACACCTGGATGCGCTGCACGGTCAGCGGTCCGTCGGAGTTGTTCGACACTTCGAACTGGAAGTTGACCTGCTGCGGCAGCTCCGAACCGCGCGAGAACATCATCATCGGCTGCGATGCGCCGATGAGCGACACCTCGATCGGATCGCCCGGACCGCCTTCGATCGTCCGCTTCTCGATCCCCGGCGTGCTGCTGCATGCCCCGAGGAAAAACGCGACGAAAAACACGACTGCCATCGATAGTTTTCGCATCATCACACCGCCACGGCCTCGCGCATCACGCGGAGCACCGTCAGGATTCCGATCGGAGCATCACCGAATTCGAGGAGGTCGAGCTCCACCCCGGGGATGAGCGACTCAATCGCGCCGCTCTCGACTTCCACCACGACCCGCGCCGATTGTCCCGGCGCGAGGAGTGGCGGACCTTCGATCATCCGGATGCGCAGCCGCGACTCGTCGGCGCGCGCGAACGGCCGGTACGAGCCGTCGCGCGGCGAGACCGCCGCGGCGCGTCCGCCGGCATCGGATGGAAGCAGTAGTGCGATCGCCTCGAGGAACCCGGGCATGGCCTGGAGCCATGGTACGCCGGTTACGGCCGGGTGGCGCGTTCGAGCCGCTCGAGGTATTCGTACGCCTCGCGCGTCGTCGTGCCGCACATCTCCGCCATCGGCCGGAGGTTGTTGCAGACCTGCGGCCGCTCGGCGCTGCCGAAGATCGCGCAGAGGTTGTCGGCGGTCAGCTGCACACAACGCACGCCGGCCGGCTTCCCCTCCGGCATGCCGGGAATCGGCGAGGAGATCGAGAGCGCGACGCAACAGGCGCCGCATCCGGCCCGGCAATCCATTCGTGGCGGGGAACAGCGGATGGGCGGGTTACACTCCAGTGGCGTGAACATCCAACCTCGTTCGAGCGTCGACAACCTCTTGCGCACGGTCCAGCAGCATCACGTGCAGCTCAGCCTCATGGCCGATACGAAGGCCAGCATCCTGATCACGATCTCGTCGATCGTGCTCACGATCGCGCTGAGCCGCAGCGGCGATCCGCGGCTTCGTCCCGCGCTGCTGACGCTCGCCGCCGCCTGCCTCTTCTCGCTGCTCCTGGCCATCATCGCGGTGCTGCCGACGTTCGCGCCGCGCGGCGTGCGCAAGGGCCAGCTCCCGCGCAACATCTTCTTCTTCGGCCATTTCGGGATGCTGACCGAGGCCGAGTTCTTCGAGGAAATCACGCCGCTGCTCGAATCCGACGAGCTGCTGTACGAGGCCGCATTGCGCGACATCTACGGCATCGGCGCGTACCTCTATCGCAAGAAGTACCGCTACCTCCGCTTCGCCTACGTGGCGCTGCTCGCCGGCTTCGTCTTCGCGACGGCCGCCGAAGTGTGGGTGCTCACGCTCGCCGGATGACGCGCAGCAGCGCGATCAGGATCACGGCTCCGACGAACGCCGTGATGATCGCGCCGATCAATCCGCCGATGCCGATCCCGAGCACGCCGAACAGCCAGCCGCCGATGAGCGCACCGATCACGCCGACGATCATGTCGCCGACGACGCCGTAGCCGCCGCCGCGCATGAGCTGGCCCGCCAGCCAGCCGGCAATGAGGCCGATGAGCAGAAACCAGATCAAGCTTGTGAGAGTCATGGCAGCATCGTACTTCTTATCGAGCCTGCCGCGCGGTCAGATCGTCTGGCCGCTGGCCGGCGGATAGTCGTCGGCGCGCAGGAGGATCTCCCGCGGCTTCGATCCCTGCGACGGTCCGACCACACCGTTCGCTTCCATGATCTCGATCAGCCGCGCCGCGCGCGAGTAGCCGAGCTTCAGCCGGCGCTGCAGGTACGACGCGCTGGCCTGGCCGGTCGACAGCACCACGCGCACCGCGTCGTCGTACTTCGGATCCTCGAGATATTCGATGCCGTCGACGCCGCTCTTCTCCTCGATCGTCTTCGTGATCTCCTCGAGGAACTTCGGCTCGCCCTGGTTCTTCTTCACGAAGTCGACGATGTCGTTGATCTCGCGCTCGCTCACGTACGCGCCGTGAATGCGCTTGATGCGCGCCGTGCCCGGCGGCAGGAACAGCATGTCGCCGTTGCCGAGAAGCTTCTCCGAGCCCTGCGTGTCGAGGATGGTGCGGGAGTCGATCTTCGACGCGACCTGGTAGCTGATGCGCGACGGGAAGTTGGCCTTGATCACGCCCGTGATCACGTCGACCGACGGCCGCTGCGTGGCGATGATGAGATGGATGCCGACCGCGCGCGCCTTCTGCGCGATGCGCGTCACCGAGTCCTCGACGTCCTTCGACGCGACCATCATCAGGTCGGCGAATTCGTCGATGATGATGACGATGTAATGCATCGCCTCCGGCATCGGCGACTGCTCCTCGGGCGACATCTTCTTCGCCCGCCGGTACGCGTCGCTGTCCTTGAGCAGCGCGTTGTACTGATCGATGTTGCGCACGCCGCACTCGGCCAGGCAGCGGTAGCGGTTCTCCATCTCGTTCACTGCCCAGATCAGAGCGTTCGACGCGAGCTTCGGATCGGTGACGATCGGATGCAGGAGGTGCGGGATGTCCTCGTAGATCTTCAGCTCGACCATCTTCGGATCGATCATCAGCATCCGCAGCTGCGCCGGCCGGGCTTTGTAGAGCAGCGAGACGATCATCGAGTTGAGGCCGACCGACTTGCCCGCGCCGGTGGCGCCGGCGACGAGGAGATGCGGCATGCGGGAGAGGTCGGTGACGAACGCGTCGCCGTGGATGTCCTTGCCGAGGGCCAGCGTCAGCATCGATTGCGATGCGGAGAAGGCCTCGCTGTCGATGATGTCGCGCAGCGTGATCAGCTCGCGTTTGCGGTTCGGCACTTCGATGCCGACGGTGGACGAGCCGCTGATGCGCTCGATGCGGATCGACTCCGCCTTCAGCGCGAGCGCGAGGTCGTCGCCGAGGTTCACGACCTTGGCGTACTTCACGCCGGCGGACGGCTTGAACTCGAACGTCGTGACGACCGGGCCGGGATGGTACGCCGTGACTTCGCCCTCCACCGAGAATTCGCGGCAGCGGTCTTCGATGAGGTGCCCGATCTCGAGGAACTTCTTGTGTACCTCGTCGTTGATCGTGTCCTGCTTCGGCCCCGGCTGCAGGAGGTCGACCGTCGGCAGGAGGTCGTGCGTGAGGCGCATCGACGAGCGCGAGGTCTCTTTCGGCTTGCGCGCGGCGGGCCGCGGGATCTGCGGCTTCGGACGGGCGGGCGGCGGCGGTGCGGGCTCGGGCTCTTCGTCGAGGTAGAGCGGATCTTCGAAATCGATCGGCTCGTCGATCTCGTCTTCGATGATCCGTTTGGAGGGCTTCGTGTACAGCGCGAACGGATCGGGCGTTTCCTGCTGCGACAACGCCTCGGCGGCCTTCCGCAGGTCCGCCTTGGTGACTTTCCGGATCTGAAATCTTCCGGCACCTTTCACTTCGCGCACGATCGGTCCGACGCTCGTCGGCGACGGCTCTTCGTTCGGCACGAGGCGCAGCGGCGCGGGCGACTCGATCTTCTCGAGATGCTTGCGCACCAGCGCGTCCTTCATCTTCTCCTTGCGCCGGCGCTCGGACAGCCGCGCGAAATTCAGCGCGATCGCGCGGCCGAGATCGACGAGCTTCCGCTGCAACGCGACGAAGACCGCCGCGAGACTGATGCGCGTCGACAGCAGCACGCCGATCAACAGCATCGTGATCAGCGCGATCGCGGCGCCGCCGATGTTGAGGTTCGACGTCATCGCGCGGCCGATCTCCTGCCCGAGGTAACCGCCGGACGGAATCAGCGCGCCGCGGAACCACAGCTTGCCGATGCCGAGGTCGAACAGCGGCGGCAGCGAGAGGATCAGGATCACGAGCCCGATCAGCTTCGTGTGCAGATACTCGAGATCCTTGCCCGAGAAACGGTTCCAGCCGAGCGACAGCAGCGCGCCGGGGAAGAGCAGACTGGCGAAGCCGAAGAAGCCGACGAAGATCCAGGCGATGGTCGCGCCGTAATAGCCGATCGCATTCGCGATGACCGTGTTCGTCGACGTGAAGAATGCGGAGGAGTCGTTGGGGTGGTATGTAAGGAGGGCGGCAGCAAGGCTGATACCGATCGCCCAGATGACGATCCCGATCAGCTCCCCGCCTCGGCGGCTCTTTGCGAACTGCAGAAGCTCCGTCACGCCCAACCCTTCCGACAAAAGAGCTTAGCATGATTCCCGATGATCTCGCGCGCGTTGTGTCCCGGTTGTGCTGCCCGCGATTCGCGCTCGTTCACGGAGAAAAACGGATTTGCCATCGTTCAATGCCGCCGCTGCGCAACGCTTTTCACGAGCGATGCCGTACAGAAACCGTATGACGACGGCTATGCCTCCGAAATCGAAGCGGCGCCGTTTCTGCCCAAACGCCTCGACGAGATCGTGGCGAGCTTCGGCGCTCCCGGGCGGCTGCTCGACGTCGGCTTCGGCGCGGGCGATTTTCTCGATGCGGCGTGGCGCGCGGGCTGGAACGTGAGCGGCGTCGAGCTCGCGAGTGCGGCGGTCGAGCGCGCGCGGCGGCGCGGCATCGATGCATTACGCGGGACATTGTTCGATGCGCATTACGACTCCGCATCGTTCGACGTCGTGATCGCCTCCGAGCTGGTTGAGCACGTGCTCGACGTCGAGCCGCTGCTCGCCGAGATCGCGCGCGTGCTGCGTCCCGGCGGTTTCTTATGGGCCACGACGCCGCACGGCCGCGGACTCTCCGCGCGCCTCCTCGGCGCATCGTGGAGCGTCATCAATCCGCCGCAGCACATCCAGCTGTTCTCGATCAAAGGATTGCGCGCGTTGCTGCGACGCGCGGGATTTGCGAACGTGAAGATCGCCGCGGAGGGAGTCAATCCGCACGAGTTGCTGCGGCGCGGGATCGCGCCGGGAGCGCGCATCGAGAGCGGTCAGGCGCTCAATGCGTATTTCGAGGAGCGCCGAGGCCGCCGCGCGGTCAAGCGCGCGATCAATCGCATGCTGGCCACGCTGCGGCTCGGCGATTCACTGAAGATCGTCGCGCGTCAATAACCGCGGTACGGATCGTCGTCCGTCGTGCCGACGGAGAACGTGCCGAACATGCTGTTGTGTCCCGTCCCGCACGAATTGTTGATGCAGAAGTAGGTGAACGTCCCTTCCTCGGTCACGGTGAACGAGCGGTCGACGGTCGTGCCGGGATCGACGAGGAAGCCTTCGATCACGACTTTCGACGTCGGGCTGTTGAGCTGGAAGCCGTGGTTCGTGTCGTTGCCGTGGATGTGCAGCGTCACCTGGTCGCCGACTTTCAGGCTCGACGGCGATGGACTGATCGTGATGTTGAAACTGTGCAGCGTCACGTCGAAGACTTTCCCCTGCGCGGGTGGCGTGACCGTCTGCGCGGCACCGCTGTCCTCCGACGCCGGAATCAGCGTCGGGTCGGCGGTGCGGTCGTCGCTCACCGTCCCATACGCGAGGATCGGCTGGTCGGACGAGTAGCTCACCCACGCCTCGGAAAGATCGGCGCTCCCGGCATTGAGATACGCGGCCAGCGTTTGCGGACTGATGACCGACATCGGCGGCATCGTTTCGGTCTTGCCGCTGCCGACCAGCGTGTTGTTCTTGTCGTAGAGGCGCCAGACGACGGTCGCCGGCGCGTTGTTCGGATTCACGGCGCCGATGTTGGTGTGGAACGTCGGGCCGGAGTTGCGGAGTTGCAGGATCGCGCCGCTCTTCTTCGCCGCCGAGATGTCCTGCCCCGGCACGAACTGGCCGAGCGTGCCGGCCGAACCTTTGTCGGCGTAGATGCGCGTCGTGGCGATGAAGTCGTCGGCCGATACGAGACGGATCGCGCCGAGGCCGGAGGTGTTGAAGAGAGCGGAGACGACGTCGTCGAGCACGAGCATCTGCCGCTTCGTCACAGTGATCGTCTTCTTCTGCGGCGTCGCGTTGGTCTGATTGCCGTTCACCAGGAAGTACGCATCGATCGAGACGTCCTTGGTGAGCGACGGATTCAGGATACGGGTGTCGGTGCGAAAGACGGAGCTACCGGTAACACTTCCGACGACCGAAAGCCAAACCTCTTTTGCATAGGTATTACTTGTAAAAAGAAGCAGGGACACGAGAACGAGGGCCGTGCGACGCATCTGATTCCTCCTGTCGGGTCGCCCGATTCTACGGCGGGCAGATCGCGATCAAAGGGGCCGTAACCGAATCTTTACGTACACTAGGCGGCCATGAAGCGCTCATTCATCGCCCTCGCTCTCTTCGCCGCTCCTCTGCTGTTCGCGCAGACGCACCTCGAGGTGAAGTACATCCGCGACAGCGCGGAGTACTCGACCGCCGCGCGGCAGGTCTATCGCATCGCCACCAGCACCGTGCTCGAGCACGCGGCGAAGCATCCGCGCGGATCGTGGGGCGTCGTGCTCGACATCGACGAGACGACGCTCGACAACTCGGTTTATCAACTCGATCGCGGCGCGTACGACCTCACGTACGAGTCGGTGTCGTGGGGCGCGTGGATCTCGCGCGCGGAGGCCGGCAGCGTGCCGGGCGTGAAGGAGTTTCTCGACGCGGTGCGCAAGGCCGGCGGCCACGTCGCGTTCATCACCGACCGGGCCACCGAGTGGAGCTATCCGGACGGGACGAAGGTCGACGCGGTGAAGCCGACGCACGACAACCTCGTGCGCAACGGCCTCTGGTCCGACGACGATCGTCTCTGCCTCAAGAGCGCCAAGGAAGACACGAAAGCGGTGCGCCGGAAATCAGTCGCCACCGGCGACGGCCCCTGCTCCTGGAGCGGCACGAAGCTCGACGTCCTCGCCTTCCTCGGCGATCAGATGGGAGACTTCCCGCAAACCGGCGAGCCCTTCCCCGGCGCCGGCACCGACGCCGAGTTCGGCCGAACATTTTTCATCGTCCCCAACCCGATGTACGGCGCCTGGCAAACCTCCGTCACCCGCAAGTAGGAAAAACGGGGTCGGGTCTGGAAAATCAACTTTACGGCGCGCGCCGGGCCGCACGGCCGCGGCGCGCGGCCTCAGCATTCGTAGACGTTCCGCGGAGTCCAGGGAACCCAATTCCCCTGCGAATCGCGCGCGTACCACTGGTCGGAGATGAGAGTGTTGTCGCAGTTGCGGTCGACGACGTGCTTGTAATTGCCGTCGATCGTGCCGGTGTCGGTGACCGTGCCGTCGCACGCCAGGTGATGGGTGCCGACGTACCACTCCCAGCAGCTGTAGTAGTCGACGACTTCGTCGTGTGGGCAGGCTGCCGGCTGAGTCGCCGAGTATTGCCAGGCTCCGTTGGACCAGATGAACCAGGTCGCCGACGGGTCATTCAGCCCGCTGCACGAATGCGCTTGACTGCGAGCCCCACAAAACGAGCCGCCGTCGGCCATACAGCCTTATTGGAGGATGGGGTCGGGTCTGGAAAATCAACTTTGCGGCGTAAAGTTGATTTTCCAGACCCGACCCCGAAAAACCAACTTACTGGGTCACGTTGAGGGCGGCGTCGTCGACGAGGAACGACGTCTGGTTGCCGTTGTCGTTCACCGCTTCGAAGTAGACGCGGACGGTGCGGCCGCGGTAGGCGGAGACGTCGAAGGACTTCTGGGCGTAGCAGCACGAGGCGCTGAGGTTCGAGAGCGACACGAGTTGCGTCAGCACGGTGTTCGACGTGTCGCGGAGCTGCACTTTCAGCGTGTCATATGCGGTCGTCGTGGTCGTCTCCGCGGTCGTGATGCGGAGGTAGAACGTGAGCGTCGCGGCGGTGGCCGTCGAGGGGATCGTCACCGTCTGATACATCCAGTCGGTGTGCGCGGTGGCCCAGCCGCCGAGCCAGGCGTACCAGGCGCCGGCGTGCGGCGCGTACGAGGTCGACGTCGTGATGTCGCCCGACGACGCGGCGGACCAGCTCACGTTGCCCGACTCGAAGCCGGGATTCGCCAGGATCTGCGTCGTCGACGACGTCGAGCCGATGACGAGGTTGCGGTACTTCGGCCAGTTCCAGCCCGAGCCGGGATCCTGGTGCGTCTGGTTCGGGAAGTTCACGTGGCCCTTGACGCTGTAGAGGCTCTTGTCGCTGATCACCGCGTTCCAGCCGAGGGAGCCGTCGTAGACCTTCGTCTTATCGAGGCCGTTCGAATTGCAGATGTCGCGCGTCAGCAGCGCGGAGGCGTTGTACATCGCGTCGGTGAACCAGGTCGCGGGCGCCGACATGTAGCCCTCGTGCTCGATGCCGACCGTGTAGCCGTTCTCGGTGCCGACATGCCACGCCTTATCTTGCTCCAGCACCATCTGCGTGATCTGCCCGTCGGACGAGCGGACGACGTAATGCGCGCTCACCTGCGCCGAACAATTCTGAAACCACGAGATGGTCCCCGCATACGACCCCTCGGCCGTATGGATCGTGACGTGCGTGATCGACATCGTGCGGCCGACCGTGTAGTTGCAGCTCGCAGCCGGATTCCAGAGCGCCGGGCCGTAGTCGCTCGACTCGCTGGCGATGCGGCCACCGCGCACCGTGACCATCGGCGCGGACAGCATCTGCAGCAGTTGTTTGCCGTAGATCTTTTCGAGATCGACGTCGTGCGCGCGGCCGGCGCGCCCGAGGCGAAGGCCGTTGAAGACGTCGTAGGTGTAGATGTGCGCGATCTCATCCTGCGGGATGCCGCTCAGTTTCGCCACGGCGCCTTCCCAATCCTCGAGCGACTTCGCGCCGCGTCCGAGGATGGCGAGCAGTGCGGCGGTGCCGCGGATGTTCAGCTCGGGATCGCGCTTCAGCTCGTCCGGCGTGCGGCCGATCATCGCCGCCGCGTCGCGGAGTGAGTGACCGAACCAGTCGTCATCGCGAAGGCCCATCACGCCATACGACGCGGGGACGCCGTTTTCCTCGACGACCGGGACGTGGTTGGTCCAGCGCGATTCGACGAAGGCGATGGAGCGGAGCAGATCGGACGGAACGCCGAACTCCTCCCCCGCCCGCTCGAACATCGGATCCAGCTGCTCCGCGTCGACCGAGTGGCGCTCGAGACCAAGTGAGAATGCAGGGATGCTCAGACAGGAGAAGAGAATCGCCAGCAGTGCTTTTTTCATGAAGGGTGGCTATGCGCAAATGCGCTGCCGCGATTCATGCACACAGTTGCAATGAGTTACGCGAAGAAGCGTGGGTCAACGGGTAACCGTTGACCCACGCGGAGGGTCAAATCTGGAAACCGTTTACGTCGCGGTGACGTCGACCTTCATGTCGGGATTCTTCACTGTGATCGTGGCCTTGTCGCCGGCGTTCTGGAGCTGCGTCGGCACGGTCACGGTCAAACTCTTCGGCGTGTGCGCGGTGACGGTCAGGGCCGTGGCGCCGATCGACGCCGTTGTTGCCGCCGTGAAGTTGTCGCCGGTGATCGTGACGCTGGCGTTGGCGGCATGCGGCACGGTGAGCGGCGTCGCGGGCTGCGACTTCACGACGGTGTCGCTCCCCGAGCTGAGCCGGGTCATGATCGTTTCGAAGACGGTCTTGAGCTTCTCCGCCGACTGCTGGATGAACATGCCGACCAGTGCGGCGATCCCGGCGAAGCCGAAGGGACTCGTATCCGCGACCGTCGTCGTCGCGGAGAAGAGGCCGCCGCGCAGGACGAGGTAGAAGACGACCGCCATCAACGCGCCGACGATCGGGATGACGATGTACGTGGCCAGCCAGCTCCAGATCAGCGAGCGATGACCGACGTACCAGAGGATGGAGCGAAGCGAATAAATCATCGCCCCGAGGAAGCCGCAGATCATGACGATCAGCAGGAGTCGCGTCTCACCCCAGAGCAGATGCCAGCCGCCGAGGCCCCAGAGGTAGACGCAGGAAGGATCGTTGTTCGGTTTCCGCCCTTCATCGATGAGGTAACGCTGGCGCTGATCGAGGACGCGATTCCAGCACTCGCATTCCTTCTTCGCGTCGTAGTCGTCATCGCTGATTTTCGAGCAGTCGACGCAGTACGCCAGTCCTGTCGGACCGGTGGCGCCCGAAGGCGTCGTCGTGGAGGACGTGGTCGTCGCCGCAGACGTTGTCGAGCCGGAGAGGCCGGTCGCGCCGTAAACGCCTGTCGAGCCGGAAACACCGGTTGCGCCCGATGCTCCGCTTGCGGCGGTCGCGCCCGATGCGCCGGTTTTCCCTGTAGCACCCGTGGCCCCCGTCGCACCGGTCGCGCCGGCCGCAGTTGCCGAGGTCTGCGGCGGTGCGCCGGAGGGAGTGGGATGCGGCCAGATCGCGGCCAGCATTGCGAGACAGAGGATCGAGATCAACGTCAACCACAGAAGCGAGATGACGACACCCCACACGGGGACCGCTTTTTCGCCGGGACCGTTGCCCATTTCGACGCTATCCGCCATGGACGAACCTCCTCCGTTGAATTGTGAGATGGACCTTTGGGGGGAATTCAGTACAGCCTACCACGCAAAAAGGCCAGCCTTCCGGCTGGCCTTCAGTCAGGCAGGGTGGAGGTGCCGATTCAGAACAGCGCCGGCTCCTGGTACGTCCCGAAGACGTCGCGGAAGGCGTCGCTGATCTCGCCGACCGTCGCATACGCCTTCACCGCGTCGATGATGAACGGCATCGTATTGGCGTTCGGATCGGCGGCGGCGTTGCGGAGCGCCTGCAAGGTCTGCTCGACCTTCTGCCCGTCGCGCGTCTTGCGGACGCGCTCGAGGTTCGCCAGCTGTTCGCCGGTGACCGACTCGTCGATGTAGAGGATGTCGTACGGATCTTCGTGCTCCATCTGGAACGCGTTGACGCCGACGACCACCTTCTCGCCGCTGTCGACGGAGCGCTGGAACTGGTACGACGCGTCCCAGATCTCGCGTTGCGGGAAGCCGGCCTCGATCGCTTCGACCATGCCGCCGAACTGGTCGATCTTCTCGATGTAATCGAAGCAGCCCTTCTCCATCCGGTTGGTCAGCTCCTCGACGTAGAACGAGCCGCCGAGCGGATCGACCGTGTTGATGACGCCTGATTCGTGGGCGATGATCTGCTGCGTCCGCAGCGCGATGCGCGCGGCCTGTTCGGTCGGCAGCGCGAGCGTCTCGTCGAGCGAATTCGTGTGCAGCGACTGCGTGCCGCCGAGGACCGCGGCGAGCCCCTGCAGGGCGACGCGCACGATGTTGTTGTAGGGCTGCTGCGCGGTGAGCGAGCAGCCGGCGGTCTGCGTGTGGAAGCGGAGCATCCACGAGCGCGGGTCCTTCGCGCCGTAGCGGTCGCGCATCACCTTCGCCCAGACGCGGCGCGCGGCGCGGAACTTCGCCACTTCTTCGAAGAGGTCGTTGTGCGAGTTGAAGAAGAAGGAGAGACGCGGCGCGAAGTCGTCGATGTCGAGCCCCGCGCGGACGCCGTACTCGACGTACTCCATGCCGTCGCGCAGCGTGAAGGCCAGCTCCTGGAGCGCGGTCGATCCCGCCTCGCGGATGTGATAGCCGCTGATCGAGATCGTGTTGTATTTCGGCACGTTCTCCGCGCAGAACCTGAAGATGTCGGTGATCAGCCGCATGGAGGGACGCGGCGGGAAGATGTACTCCTTCTGCGCGATGTACTCCTTGAGGATGTCGTTCTGCAGCGTGCCGCTGATCTTCTTCCAGTCGGCGCCCTGCTTGTCGGCGACCGCGAGGTACATCGCAAGGAGGATCGGCGACGTGGAGTTGATGGTCATCGAGACCGTCACGTCCTCGAGGTCGATGCCGTCGAACAACGTCTCCATGTCGGCGAGCGAATCGACCGCCACGCCGCACTTGCCGACTTCACCGCGGCTGTAGTGATGATCGGAGTCGTAGCCGTAGAGCGTCGGCAGATGGAACGCCGTCGAGAGGCCGGTCTGCCCCTGCGCGAGGAGGTACTTGAAGCGCTCGTTGGTCTGCTTGGCGGTGCCGAAGCCGGCGAACTGGCGCATGGTCCAGAGGCGGCCGCGATAGCCGGTCGGATGGATGCCGCGCGTGTACGGGAACTCGCCCGGATAGCCGATCTCGTTGAAGTCCTGATCGCCGACCGAGAGCGGCGTGGCCAGCGGGTTCGTCTCCATCCCGCTGACCGTGGTGAAGTCTTTCTTCCACGGTGCCTTCGCCGACCGCTGCCACTTCGCATCCGCGGGACGGAGCTCCTTCAGCGTCTCCTGCGAGAAGAGCGGCAGCTGCTGCTCCGGCTCTTGCTCCGCGACCGGCGGGATGGGGGCGACTCGGGTCTTGAAATCGAGATCGTTTCGGCTCATGGAACGGATCGTACACCAGCTAAAACCGCGCTGCCCGCTTGTGCAGAAACGCGCGCAAGCCCTCCTGCGGCTCCCCGGCGGCGAAGAGTCTTGCAAACTCCGCGCGCTCGAGCGCGTCGCCCCCGCGGCGCTGAACGAGCGCGGCCGCGGAATCGAGGGCGAGCCCGCTCCGCGTGCCGATCCATTGCGTGACCCACTGCAGCGGCTCGCGATCCGGCGGCACGATGGCGTCGCACAGTCCCGCCTTCAACGCGCCCGCGGCATCGAAGGAGGTCGTCCCCGCGAGCCAGAGCGAGTACGCGCGGTCGCCGATGCGCCACGCTGCCCCCGCCCAGGCGGCCGGCGTGTCGAGCACGATCGTCGCGCCGTCGCACAGCACCGACCAGCCGGCGAAGAGCGATGCCGCGGCGGCCGGACCGCGCAGCTCATCTTCGCCAATCGTGATGACGAGCTCGCGCGTGGCGAGCAGCTCCTCGAGCTCGCGCGGCGTGCACTGGGCGATCGGAACGATGACGGTCATCGGAAGACGGACATGACCCGCTCGAACAACCCGGCGTGCTCGGGATGCAGCAGCTGCTCGACCTCGCCGCGATCGAACCACGTGCCGAGGCAGGTGGCACATTGATCGAGGCTGATGCCGTGCAGCTCGATGGTGTGCAGGTCCATCCCGCACTTCGGGCATCTCATCAAGTGCAGATCCCTGAGCGCGGTCTTTTCGCCGCGATCCATCGTCTCCGCGCGCTCGCGCGCCCACTTCTTGCGCAGCTCCAGCTCCTGACGTGCGAAATATTCATTTTCCGCGCGACTCGGCTTTTCAAGGGTGCTCATGGCGATTCTCCGGCGAATAGCGTGAGCCCCTTCGCCGCAAGCGCGCGGTGCGCGTTGTCACGTCATCGCCCCGCACGCCGCCGATCGGGAGCCGGCGGCGCCTGACCGGGATCGTAGATGATCGCGGCGCCCGGCGTGACGAAGCTGGGGTTCGCGTCGAGTGTCTGAGCGAGGAAGAACCACTCCGTCCCCTCGGTCACTCCGTCGCCGATGACCGGAACGTACACCGTCTTTCTCGTCTCGCCCGCCGCGAACTGGAGATGGAACGTCTGCGGCACGTAGTCGCTGCCGGCAACCGCCGTTCCGTCGATGGTGGTCAGCGAGAGGTCGACCGGCAGCGAAGTGGCGGCCGACAGCGTGACGTCGAATCGCGCCTGGCGGAGTCCCGACACCGGCTCCTCGACGGCCGTGTTGATGACGCGAACGGCCGTTTCCACCGCCGGCGGTCCCGGCACGAACAGTCGATTGCGATCGATGCGCACGAACTCGGGCGCGTCGAAGTCGATGTACACGGCGGACGAATCATCGGGCTGGAGACAGCCGCGCACATGATTGCCGCCCTTCTCGATCTGGAGATCGAGCGTGCGGCTGTTGCGTTGCGAATCGCGGGCGACGAGGTGCGCCCCATCCGGCAGCGGCGTCAGCGAATCGATGCTCACGCAGCGCGCGGAGTCGAGCACGCGTGTCGGATCGGCGCTCACCGTGACGAGCGGCCCGTCGTCGTTGAGGATGCGGATCGTCAGGATCGACGACGACGAAAACGGAGTGCCGAAGCCGCCGAGCTCGTACTTCAGCTCGACCTCGATCGTCTCGTTGGCTTCCGCCGTGCGATCGCCGTGCACTTGCAGCGGAATCGTCTTCACCTGTTCTCCCGGCTCGAAATGGAAACGCCCGGAGGGAAGATCGAAGTCGGTGCCGGCGGTCGCGGTGCTCACGCTCTTCACGGAGTAATCGAGATCGAATGCATTCGGCCGCGGCTCGACGAGCACCAGGCTGACCGGAACGGTCCGCACGCCGTCGTCTCCCTCGGTCACGGACGACGGCGTCACAAGAAAGGGGCTCTGCGCCTGCGTGTTGACGGTCAGATGATCCTGCAGGAGCACGCCGTTGACGACGTCGGTGAAGCGAACATCCGTCTTGCCTCCGGGGCCTCCGATCGAAGGGTCGAAACTCTCCCCCGCGATGACGGCGACGTCACGATTCGCGAGGATTTCGCCTGCCGGCGTGAGTGCCACGACCTCGTACGCGACGCGCGTGGGCGAGCCGTTCCCGCCGCTGCGTTGAAAATGGACGGCGCCCGTGCCGCTGGCAGTGATGACCGGCACACCGTCGTCGTTGCGCAGCGTCGCCGTGGTGGTGAGGCCGGATGGCTCTCCGTCGATCTTGTCGATGACGAGATTGAAGGTCTCGTCCGGCTCGGCCTTGCGATCGCCGATGACCGGAACGGCGATCGACGCGAAGGGCTCGCCGCCCGGAATCGTCAGCACACCCGATTTCGCGATGAAGTCCTCGCCGGCGATCGCGGTGCCGTTCGCGGTGTGGTAGTCGACGCGCATCGGCTGGCTCGAGGCATAGGCGAGGAAGAGGTTGAACATCGCCACGCCCGCTTCGTCGCCTTCCGGATGGTCCACGCGATCGACGATGAGCGGCGGCAGCCCCGAAAGGATCGTCAGCCGCGTCGTTGGATACAACGCGACCGCACCGGTGAAATGCGACAGCCCGACGTAGAAATCGCAACCGACGAACCGCTGCAGGCAGGCGCGGTCGCTGACCGGCACGTTGAACGTCTTGACGCTCTCCCCTTTTTCGAACGTCAGCGTTCCCGCGGTCGCGGTGTAATCGAGTCCCGCTTGTGCGGTGTCGTCGCGGGTCGCGTAATCGACCGTGACGCGCGTGTCGAGATCGCCGCCGCTGCGAAGGACTCTTACCGCGGCAACGGACGACGGGCGAACGTAGGACGGGCCGTGAAACTCGAGCAGCTGAACCAGCGGTCGCTCGAGGCCGCGCGGCGCCGAAAGCTCTGAGGTATTGCCGGCGGCGTCGGTCACGGTCGCGGCGACGAGCCTGCTGCTGACGCTCTGCGGCGTGAACGTCAGCGGCGCGGCGAAATGGCCGGCCGCGTCGGTGGTGACGTGAATGGTCTCGAGCGGCACCCAGAGATCGGCGAGGTTGAAGCCGCTGCTGTGCGTGTAGACGTCGAGATCGTACGCGCCGGGCGCGCCGTCGATCACGCCGGTGACGCTCGTGCCGTCGAACCGGGCGAGCAGCGGCGCGCGTTGCCTGCGATTGGCGTCGCTCCCGAGATCGATCGGAAGTCCGGCGCTCGGATACAACGTGTTCGCGGTGAGCCGGTTCCGTTCTCCCGACTGGACTGCGATGTCGGGACCGTCGAGCGTGCCGACGGCGTTCTTCGCGATCGTGTTGCCGCTCGCGCCGCCGGTGATCAGCACCGCCGCCGCTCCATAGTGATTGCCGAACGACGTTGCGGTGACGTCGAGCTGGCACTGTTCCACGCGGTTGCCGGTGGCGGCCGCGCCGCGGATGACGACCGGGCCGCCGGCGTTGTCGCGCAGGGTCGCCGTGCTGATCGTGTTGTTGGCGGCGTTGTCCATCAGTGCGCCGATGCCGCCATTGCCGGTGATGATTGCGTCGGGCACGACGCATCCGTTCGCGCCGAGCAGCGCGACGCCGTCCCCTCGGTTCAGCGAGACGGTCAAGCGCGATGCAACGGTGAGCGTGCCGCCGTCGGACACGCGGACGCCGTCGCCGCGGCTCGAGGTGATCGTCGCGTTCGTCAGCGAGAGCGAGCCGCCGGAGATCCGCAGTCCGTCATCACCGCTCTGATCGATGACCAGCGACGCCGCTGTGACACCGGATCGGATCATGGAAAGACCGATCCCTTTGGCCGACGTGAGGCTGATGCTCGTCAAGGCGACTCCGGTCGAATCCTCGATCTGAATTCCGCCTCCGCCCGCGATCGTCAGCAACGGATTCGTGATCGTCGCCTTGGCTACACGTGTGACGGTCAGCGCAGAGCCGGCGTTTGCTCCCGTGAAGATCTGTCCGTCATCGAAGCGGATGCTGCCGATGCGCACGTCCTGGACCGTGACGTCGGCCGCGTCTTCGATCTCGATTCCGTGCCCGCCGTTCGCGGCGAAGCTGCTCGTGTTCAAAACCCGCGCGCCCGAGGCGCCGCCGCTGATGCGGAGGCCGTCGCCGTTGTTGAGCCCGACCCAGGCGGCAACCATTTTCAAACCGCTTCCGCCGCGCACTTCGATCCCGTGCCTGCCGTTGCCGAAGATGAGCACCGGCGGTCCCTCGCCGATACTGACGTTCGATGCTCCATCGATGAGGATTCCGTCGCCGCCGTTAGAGTGGACTTTGCCTTTCTCGTCGACGCCGATCCAGGCCTCGGCTACGGAGCTTCCTTTCCCGCCGCGAAACACGATGCCATTGCCGCCGAATCCGAGCAGGGCGACGCCGTTGATGGCCACGTTGTCGCTCGCGGCGACGATGCCGTCGGCGTTCGCGCCAAGGCCGCTGCCGTCGATGGTGAGCAATCCGCTTTCGAAGTAGAAGCCGACGGTCGTCGCCTCGGTCACCATCGGAAGCGGCGACTTGAGCTTCAACGTCATCGACGTAAACCAGCTGATCGTGTCGGGACCGGGATTCGCGTTCGCGTCGAGAATCGCCTGGCGCAGACTGCCGGCGCCGGAATCGTTGCCGTTGTAGACGGCGAAGCCGGTGCAGTACGCGACGCCGGGCCACGTGGCCAGAAGCAGAACGACCGCGATCCGCGGAAACCGCATGGTCAACCTTTCAGAATGAGACGAACAGCGTTCGGTGCTTCCTCCAATGATTCGTTCAGACGATCCGCATCCTTCCCGCCCGCCTGCGCGAGGTCGGGTTTGCCGCCGCCCTTCCCGCCGACGATCGGTGCGAGGTGCGAGATCAGCTTGTTTGCGGGGATGCGGTCGACGAGGTCCTTCGTCACGGCGACGAGGAGCGTCACCTTCCCGTCCATCGCGGTCCCGAGGACGACGACGCCGCTCTTCAGCTTGGAGCGGAACGTGTCGGCGAGGTTGCGCAGATCGCCGCCGCTGATGTCGTCGACGCGCTTCGCCAGCAGCTTCACGCCGTCGACGTCGACGGCCGCATCTTCGTCGCGCGAGGCCGCGGCGCCGCCGGAGGCGAGCTTCATCTTCAGCTGCTTGATCTCTTTCTCCAGCGACTTTTGCTTCTCCAGCAGCTGCGCCTGCGTCTCCTGCGCGGCCGCTTCGGCCTGGCGGAAGTAGTCGAGCGCGCCGCGCCCGGTGAGCGCTTCCATGCGCCGGACACCCGCGGCAATCGAGCGGTCGCTGACGATCTTGAAGAGGCCGATGTCGCCCGTGCGGTTGACGTGGCAGCCGCCGCAGAACTCGCGCGAGTACTCGCCCGCGGAGACGACGCGCACCTGCTCGCCGTACTTTTCGCCGAACATCGAGACGGCGCCGGTGCGCTTCGCTTCGGCGATCGGCATGACCGTCTTCGTCACCTCGAGGTTCTCGCGGATGCGCGTGTTGACCTCGTCCTCGATGGCGCGCCACTGCTCGTCGGTGAGCGGCTGGTTCCAGGTGTAGTCGAAGCGGAGTCGGTCGGGCGCGACGAGCGAGCCGGCCTGTTGCACGGTCGCGCCGAGGATGTCCTTCAGCGCCTTGTGCAGGAGGTGCGTCGCGGTGTGATTCGCGGTCGTGTCGAGCCGCTGCGACACCGGGACCGATGCGCGCACGGATGCGCCGAGCGGCAGGTGGCCTTCGTCGACACGAACGCGCGAAACGGTCAGGTCGCCGACCGGTTTCTGCGTGTCGAGCACCGTGCCGCGGCCGCTGTCCCAAACGAGCGTCCCGCTGTCGCCGATCTGCCCGCCCGACTCGGCGTAGAACGGCGTCGGCGTGAGGATGACCTCCCCTTCCGAGCCGTGGTGCAGCGCGTCGCGCTCCTCGCCGGCAATCACGATCGCCTTCACCGTGGCCGGAACGTCAACATATTGATCATATCCGACGAACTCCACGGGACCGGTCTTCTCGGCGATGCGCGCGAAGGTCGCGGCGTCGGTCGACGACTTGAACTTCGACGATGCCTTCGCCTTCGTCCGCGCGCCGTCCATCATCGTCTCGAAGCCTTCGCGGTCGAGCGTGACTCCTTCTTCTTCCGCCAGCTCCGCGATCAGATCGACCGGGATGCCGAACGTGTCGTAGAGGCGGAAGAGCTCCTCGCCGGAGATGGTCCGCTCGCCGCGGGCGCGGATGTCGTCGAGCACCTGGCCGACGCGCTCCATGCCGGTCGACAGCGTGCGCGAGAAGCGCTCTTCTTCCGACGCCAGCGTCAGCAGCACCGCTTCGCGGCGCTCCACGAGCTCCTGATAGGCGCCCTGCATCGACTCGATCACCGAGTCGACGAGGTTCGACAGCAGCACGGGCCGCGGCAGCTTGCGGCCGAAGCGGATGCCGCGGCGGATGATGCGCCGCAGCACGTAGCCGCGTCCCTCGTTCGACGGAATGACGCCGTCGGTGATGAGGAACGTCGCGGCGCGCGCGTGATCGCAAAGGACGCGCACCGCGGTATCGAGCTCGTTGTCCATGCGCCGTTCGTATTTGTGTCCGCTGTTCTCCTCGATCGTCTTCATCAGCGGCTCGAAGAGGTCGATGTCGTAATTCGTCGAGGCGTCCTGCAGCACGCTGGCGATGCGCTCGAGGCCCATGCCGGTGTCGACCGACGGCGCGGGGAGCGGCGTGAGCACGCCTTCCGCGCTGCGGTCGTACTGCATGAAGACGAGGTTCCAGATCTCCATCGTGTCGTCGCCCTCGCCGTTGACGAGCGCGGCGACGTTCTTCGCCATGTCGGTGCCGCGGAAATAGTGGATCTCGGAGCAGGGACCGCACGGGCCGGTGTCGCCCATCGACCAGAAGTTGTCCTTCTTGCCGAAACGCAGCACGCGCTCGGGACGCGCGCCGGCCTTCACCCAGAGCTTCTCCGCTTCTTCATCCGCCGGCACGTTCGCATCGCCTTCGAAGACGGTGAACCAGAGCCGCTCCGGATCGAGCTTCCAGATGTCGACGATGAGCTCCCAGGCGAACTTGATCGCCTCTTCCTTGAAGTAGTCGCCGAAGGAGAAGTTGCCGAGCATCTCGAAGAAGGTGTGATGGCGCGCGGTGCGGCCGACGTTCTCGAGGTCGTTGTGCTTGCCGCCGGCGCGGACGCATTTCTGCGAGGTCGTGGCACGGTTGTAATCGCGCGGCTCGCGGCCGAGGAAGACGTCCTTGAACTGGTTCATGCCGGCGTTGGTGAAGAGGAGCGTCGGATCGCCGGCCGGAACGAGCGACGAGCTGGCTACTTCGCGGTGACGGTTGTTCGCGAAATAGTCGAGGAATTGCCTGCGGATTTCATTGGTGGTCAACAACCCTGATCTCCTTGATTGCGCTCTGGACGAGCGCGGCATCGTAACCCTGATTCAACAGCCAGGACGTCAATTTGTTTCGCCCTTCGTCGGTGTCGAGAAAGTCCGGTCCGAGCTTGCGCGCGAGGACGCGCATCCGCCGCGTGCAGGCGGCCTTGAGCCCTTCCATTTCCTTCTCCGGATCGAGGTTCGCGCGGATGGCGCGGTCGGCCGATTCGGAGTCGACACCGGCGGCGCGCAACGCGCCTTTGATCCGCCCCCGCCCATGCCGCTTCATCGCCTGCGTCCGCACGAACGCCTCTGCGAACCGTTCATCGTCGAGCCACTTCTCATCGCGTAAACGAGTGATCGTCGTGTCGACGACGTCGCGCTCGAAGCGTTTCGACGCGAGCTTGCGCCGCAGCTCGGCCTCGCTGTTCCAGCGATAGGCGAGGATGCGCAGCGCGGCGATGTGGCAGCGTTCGAGGTCGTCGTCGGGCACGAGCGGAGTTTATCGCCGGTCACACAGCGCGCCGATGCGCAGAATCGTCGCCGCCTCGGCGCTGCGATCGCCGCGCGCCCACGCACCGCGCGCGAGGTCTTCCAGCCAGCGGTCGGAGCCGAGGAGGATGCGCGGCGCGTCGCGCAAATCGGAGCGGCTGAGGATCGCCTGCACGATGCGCGGATCGGGCGGCCGCGGGTGCGCCGGATCGAAAAGCGCGCGGTCGAGCTGCTCGGTCACGCCGAAGTACGGCGCCGCCTGCGCGATCGCGTCCGGCGGCAGCACACGCCGCATGACGTCGCTGCGCTGGAGCTCCTGCAGGCGACGATGGCCGTCGAGATTCGCGTTCCACGCGTCGTAGTTGACCGGCGTGATGCGATTCGAGAGCCGCAGCGGAAAGTCGTCGGTGAGCGGCGGCGCGGACGACGACCATCGTTTCAACGTTTCGGTCCCCGCGATGAACAGACTGCCCAGCTCCTCCGGATGTTCGACGCCGGCGCGCGCCAGCCAGTCGGCGCTGGCCGGCGTCTGCCACGGCGTGGCCAGCGACGGCACCGGCTGCATCGGACCGCGGCTGCCGAGGAGTATCCACTCGCCGCCGCCGCCGCTCCAGAGCGTGCAGTCGTCGAGCTCATCGCAGAACGCCCGGACGATCGAGCGCGCCTCGCGCGGCTCGAGCTGATAGACCGGCAGCCAGTACGTCGCGAGGCCGCCTTCGTTGAGGCGATCGCGCAGCAGCGCGAAGTACTCCTTCGTGTAGAGGTTCACGACGCCCGCGCATTTCGGCGGCGGCGGTTCGGCGGTGATAAGGTCGAAGCGGCGCGGCGTCGTCATCAGGAAAAAGCGGCCGTCCTCGACGTGCACGCGGACGCGCGGATCGCGCAGTGGGTTCGATGCGCCCGGCCAGACGATGTGCGACAGGCCGAGGATCGTTTTCGAGATGTCGACGACGTCGATGGAGGTGAGCTGCGGCGTCGACGCGAGCGCGTGCGCGGTGACGCCGACGCCGTAGCTGATCAGCAATGCGGAGCGCGTCGACGGATGCAGCGCCACCGGCAGATGGACGAAGAGGCTCATGTAGCGCTTCGACGCCAGCGTCGTCGCCGACATCGAATAGCCGTTCGTGAAGAGCCGCTCGACGTACGGTCCGCCGAACGCGCGGTGCTCGAGGTAGACCGCGGTCTCGATCGGGCCCTGCTCGACGGCGACGATCTTCGAGCCGGTGGAGAGATAGTCGCGGGCGGCAGTCGGGAGGAACTCGCGCTGCAGCAGATTTTTCGGCGCGAGCACGATGACGACGATCGCAGCGGCGATCGGGATGACGTGCAAACGCGACGTCGAGATGAGCGCGGCGATCACGAGGTAGCCGATCGCAGCGAGCACGATCGCGCCGTCGATGCCGAGCTTCGGAATCAGCACGAACGTCGCGACGATCGAGCCGGCCATGCCGCCGAGCGTGTTCGCGGCGGTGAGCACGGCGGTGGCGAGCGTCCCCTCCCCCGTCACCCGCTCGATCTGCTTGCCGATCCACGGAAAGAGCATGCCGGAAAAGAGACTGACCGGCAGCATCAGGCGGATGCTGACGAGCAGCAGCACGCCGGCGCGATCCTTCGATGCGATCTGGTCCGCGGGGAAACCGGCGTAGGTCAGCACGACGGCGATCGATGCGAGGGATGCGACCAGCGCCGCGTGACGATCGGCGCCGATGGCCGCGCTGAAGAGCGCGCCGGCGCCGATGCCGAGCAGGATGACGGCGAGCATCACCGCGAATGCGAGCGAGGTGGCGAAGACGAAGAGGATGAGCAGCCGCATCCAGATGATCTCGAGCGCGAGCAGGAGAAAGCCGGCGATTGCGGCGGCAAGAACGAGCTTATGTGGGGCGGGTTCTCCAACCCCCCCGGCCCCCGGGAGGGCGGGTTGGAGAACCCGCCCCACATTGCCAAGCATCCATGCCCCGATCGCGGCGATCAGGCTGCACGCAAACGCGACGAAGGCCGTCCCGCGCAGACCGAACCTCTCGATCAGGAACATCTCGCCGGCGAGCGCGCCGCAGACCGCGCCGAGCGTGTTGAATCCGTAAAGCAACCCGAGCGTCCGTCCGAAATTCTGCGTGCCGAGCGCGCCGACGAGCGTCGGCAGCGTCGCCCCCATCAGCGACGTCGGGATCAGCATCAGCAGGAACGCGAGGGTCAATCGCGTCACCGCGACGAGCGACGGCTGGTCGCCGATCGCGCGAAAGAGCGGCGCGACGAGCCGGCTCGACAGCGGCAGCGCGAGCACGAGCAGCAATCCGGTCAGACCGATCCCCGCCTCGATCACGCTGTAGACGCGGAGCGGCGCGGCGAGCGCCTGCACGCGGAGGCGAAGCGCGCCGAGGTTGCCGAGCGCGAGGCCGGCCATGAAGCTGGCCAGCACCGCGGCCGAGGCCCATGCGGCGTTGCCGAACGTCAGTCCCGCGAGGCGGAACCAGAGCGTCTCGAACAACAGCGCCGCGGCGCCGGAGGCGAAAAAGAGCAGCGAGAGTGGAACGAGACGGCGTTCCGTCACAAGCTGTTACTGAAATCGAACGGCGACTCGTCCGAGAACGGATCGTTCTGGTCGCCCGACACCGTGAGCTTCGCCTCCATCTCTTCCTTCGAGATGTCGGAGGTCGATTGAATGCCCTGCAGCTTGAGGCGGAACTCGTCGGGGTTCGAGGCGCGGCGCAGCGCTTCATCGAGCGTGATCAGGCCGTTCTTGTACAGCGTGTAGAGCGACTGATCGAACGTCTGCATGCCGTACTGCGACGTGCCCTGCGCGATCGCGTCCTTGATCAGCTTCGTCTTTTCCTTGTTCTCGATGCAGTCGCGGATGTAGCCCGTCGAGATGAGGATCTCCGCGGCCGGCACGCGCCCGAGGCCGTCGGCGCGCGGCAGAAGGCGCAGCGAGACGACCGCCTTCAACACCGCCGCGAGCTGCAGGCGGATCTGCTTCTGCTGATGCGGCGGGAAGACGGAGATGATCCGGTTGATCGTCTCGGTGGCGTCCATCGTGTGCAGCGTCGAGAGCACGAGATGGCCGGTCTCGGCCGCGGTGAGCGCGGTCTCGATCGTTTCGTAATCGCGCATTTCGCCGACGAGGATGACGTCGGGATCCTGGCGGAGGGCGCTGCGCAGCGCCTGCGAGAACGACTTGGTATCGACCTCGATCTCGCGCTGGTTGACGATCGATTTCTTGTCGCGGTGGAGGAACTCGATCGGGTCCTCGACCGTCATGATGTGCTCGGTGCGATGCGTGTTGATGTAGTCGATCATCGCGGCGAGCGTGGTCGATTTTCCGGAGCCGGTGGTGCCGGTGCAGAGGATCAGTCCGCGCCGCTCTTCGGCGATTTTCTCCAGGATGATCGGCAGCATCAGCTCGCGGATGGAGAGGATCTTGACCGGGATGACGCGGAGGACCATGCCGACGGTGCCGCGCTGCTGGAAGATGTTGCAGCGGAAGCGGCCGAGGCCCGGCACCGAGTAGGCGATGTCGATCTCGTAGTTGTTCTTGAACTTTTCTTTCTGCCGCGAAGACATGATCGAGAAGGCCATGGCGATCGTGTCTTCCTGCATCAGACGCTTCAGCTCGACGAGCGGCAGCAGCTCGCCGTCGACACGGATGACCGGATGCGAACCGACCTTGATGTGCAGGTCCGACGCGCGTCGTTCGGCGGCAATTTTCAGCAGGTCATTGATGTGCACGGGGTCTCCTCGTGAATGAACGGAACATTTTACTAGAATCCCCGCCCATGACCTCTTTGCAGTACGTCCTCCGAACTCCATCCGGCGCCGATGACTCGGCCGAGCTGCCGCTCGTCGTCGTGCTCCACGGCCGCGGCGCCGACGCGAACGATCTCGCCGACCTCGCGCCGTTTCTCGATCACGGCTACCGCTTCATCTTCCCCAACGCGCCGAAGCCGTTCGAGCCGATGCCGGGCTACAGCTTCGGCTTCACCTGGTTCGACGGCTGGCCGGCGGAGCGCAACTCGATCGTCGAGTCGCGCAAACTCCTGCTGACGTTCCTCGACGAGATGACGGCAAAGTATCCGACCCCGCGCGGCAAAATCGTCCTCTGTGGCTTCTCGCAGGGCGGCCTGATGTCGATCGACGTCGGCTTCCGCACCTCGGTCGAGCTCGCCGCGGTCGTGGTCATGAGCGGCGCGCTGTACGAGGACGATCCGCCCGCATTTCGGAAGGACTTACCGGTGCTGATCGTCCACGGCACGGCGGACGACGTGATCCCGGTCCTCGCCGCCCGCAGAGCCCGCCGCGTGCTCGAGGAACATGGCGTCGACGTCGACTATCACGAGTTCCCGATGGGGCATCAGGTGAGCGAAGAATCGATGGCCGCGGTGGCCGATTTCATGGCCCGCCGCTTGCTCTAAACGCGGCAGGATGAAAGCCCTCGCCGCCTCGCTCCTTGCGCTCCTGCTCCCGATCGCCGCCGAGGCCTCGCTGGCCCGCGCCGCAACCTTCGACGACAAGGTCGAGAACGCCAACGCCATCGTCCTCGGCAAGTGCACGAACCAGCACGCCGAATGGGACAGCTCGCATCGCTGGATCCTCACCTACTCGACGTTCAAGGTGGAGAAGGCGATGAAAGGCGCGATGCAGCCGGAGGTCACGGTGATCACGCCGGGCGGCTCGGTCGACGGCGTGCATCAGGACACGATCGGCATGCCGGTGTTCCACGAAGGCGCCGACAACGTGCTCTTCATCCGCAACACGGCGTCCGGCCCGACGGTGCTCTATTTCGAGCAGGGCGCGTACGACGTGGTGCCGGACGAGAAGGGCAACCGCATCGTGCAGCCGGTGGCGAGCGACTCGGTGCACGTCGATCCGCAGCGCGGTGTCGCCGTCGGTCCCGAGAGCGCGCGTCCGCTCCCGCAGTTCGAGGGTGAGGTGCACGAGTCGATCCGCAGGAACGTGCAGAACCGGATGGAGATCATCCATCCCCGCCCGCGCCAGACGAAGTCGGCGACGGTCGGCGAGATCCTGCAGCGCAACAAGCTGCTGGTGATGCTCGCGGCGTTCGGTCTCTTCCTCTCCGCGGGACAGCTGTTCCGACGTTGATCGCATCATGGCCGACCCGCAGGCCGCCCTCGACCGCGCGTTCGAAGAAGAAAACCTCGTCCTGCTGTATCAGCCGATTCATGACGCCACGAGCGGCGCGATCATCGCCGCCGAAGCGTTGCTGCGGCAGCGGCGCGAATCGGGAGAGATCCGCGAGGCCGGCATCATCAACGAAGCGGCGGAGGATGGTCCGGACGTGTTCCGCCTCAGCTCGTGGGTCGTGCGCAACGCGTATCTCGACGCCGCGACGTGGCCGGACATCCGCCTGAACGTCAATCTCTCCCCGCGCGAGTTTCAGGAAGGCGACGTCCTCGGGCGCCTCTCGTCGCTGCTCACGAGCTGCGGCATCGATCCGCATCGCATCAACCTCGAGATCACGGAGACGAGCTACATCGACTCGCCCGAGGAGACGATGCACGTGCTCGAAGCAGTGCGGGAGCTCGGCATCCGGCTGTGGCTCGACGATTTCGGCACCGGACATTCATCGCTCGAGCACCTGCAGCACTTCCCGCTCGACGGACTCAAGATCGCGGCGCAGTTCGTCAAGGAGTGCATCACGGATGAGCGCTGCCGCATCATCACGAAGGCGATCATCGGGATGGGGCGCGAGCTCGGGTTGCAGGTGATCGCCGAAGGGGTCGAGCATCAGGACCAGCTCGAGTTTCTGCGCGAGCATCACTGCGACGCGATCCAGGGATTCCTCTTCAGCAAGCCGATGGAGCTGGACGATCTGCTACGACGCCTTCGGCTCTGACGGGCAGTAGAGGTCGCGGCGCCGCTCGAGGTCCTCGCGCACGTTGCGCTTGAACTGCTCTTCGCCGTCGCGCATCTGCTCGGCGATGTACTGCGCGATGTCGAGGTTCTCGAGGTTCATGCGCACGGTGACGAAGAGCCGCACCATGGTGTGATCGGGGATCTGCACGTGATGCAGTCCGCCGCTGTACGCGAGGATCATCGGGCCCTGCTTGACCGCCTGGAGGATGTCGGCGATGCCGCCGCGGACGGTCATCGGATTGCCGTTCGCATCGAGCCCGTTCGCCCGTTTCATCCGTCCCTCGGGGGCAATGACGATCATCGAATGCGGGTCGATGCGGTTGAGGACCTGGAACCACGTGTGATCGCGCTCGCGGGTGATGGCGATGACGTGATGCGCGACGAATTTGAAGATCAGCCCGACCAGCGGCCGCCCGGTCGTTTTGTCCGCCGCCGGGACGACGCCATGCGCGGCGAGCCGCCAGATGAAGCTGTTCGGCACGCCGCCGAGGAACACCGGCTCGAAGAGCGAGGTGTGATTGAGAAAAACGACGACGCGGGCATGCTTCCACGGCTTTTCCGGGACGTCGCCCACCCACGCGAACTCATGCCGGTAGAAGATCCTGCTGAGGTATTTGAGGCTCACCAGCAGCGTGAAAACGGAAACGCTTCGCAGGAAACCCACGGCGCGCAGAGTAAATGGAAAATCCAAACTTTGGGAAGTTAAAAAATCGGGGTCGCATCTGGAAATTTAACTTAATAAGTTGCCCCGCTGGGGTCAGGTCTGGAAAATCAACTTAGCGGGCCCGTTAAAGTTGATTTTCCAGACCTGACCCCGTTTTTCCAACTTAAGTTAAATTTCCAGATGCGACCCCGATTTTTTAACTTGCGAGAAACCTTTTCGCGAAGGCGGGGCCTTTGCCTTCGTCTTCGTGCTTGAAGAAGATGAAGGCGCGCTGCCAGGGTTGGGCGGCGATGCGGCGGTGCCAGGCGGCGAGGTCGGCGTCGGTGTACTCGGTGCGGCGGAGGCGCATGTAGCCCCATGACGCGGAGGGCACCACGAGCCTGTCCGGGTCGGTGACCTCGTCGGTGTCGGAGAGGCACATCGCGGCGTCGCGGTCGCGGAGGATCGACGTCACTTCGTCATCGACCCACGACTCGTGGCGGAACTCGAATGCCACCGGCTGCTGCTTCGGCAGGATGTTGATGAACTCGCGCAGCCGCGCCGTGTCTTTCCGCTGGAACGGCGGCAGCTGGAACAGCACCGGACCGAGCTTCGGCCCGAGCACCTCGGCCGTCTCGAAGAGGTAGTGCACGTCGTCGCCGCAATCGACCAGCTTCTTCTGATGCGTGATCCGCTGCGGCGCCTTGAGCACGAACGTGAAACCGTCCGGCACCTCGGACGCCCACTTCGTCAGCGTCTTCGCTTCCGGCATCCGGTAGAAGCTGTTGTTGATCTCGACCGTCGAGAAGTGCTGCGCGTAGAACGGCAGCATCTTCGCCGCCGCGAGGTCGGAGGGGTAGAACGTCCCCTTCCATTCTTTATAGCTGTAGCCGCTGGTGCCGACGAAAAGCTGCATGCGGCCTAGTGTAGCGTCGCTAAACGCCTACCAATCCATTCCTGACGCCGTAGCGATACAGGCCGATGTTGTCGGTCACGCCGAGCTTGCGCATCAGGCGGGCGCGATGGGTGGTGACGGTCTTGACGCTGATGTCGAGGATCGCGGCGATCTCCTTCAGCCGCTTACCCGAGAGCATCATGTCCATCACCTCGCGCTCGCGCGGCGACAGACGGGCATGGGCGGAGTCGGAGCCGATGGAGGAACCGTCTTCCAGGGCGCCAAGAAGTGCGAGTGCATGACCCTTGGCGCGTTCGAGCTCTTCGGGCGTGAGTTCCGGAGTGATGGTATCGATGGCGTTCCGTAGTTGCGTCCACATATCGGGTAGGGTAAACCCGTATGGCAAGGAAAATACTTACTTGGACGCTTCTCGATCGCAGGCCGACCCGACGCCCTGCATGACACGGTTGCAGCGCTGGTCCGTGGCCATGCCGCGGCGGCCGCATTCCTCGATCGTCCACTGCGCGTGTTTGAGGAACTCGTTCTGCCGCGGCACCGAGGCGCAGAACTCGTGCGCGTCGGCGGCGGCGCGCATGCAGCCGTCGAGGAAGAGCCGCGACTTCAGCTCGCACTGGAAGCCGCCGCATTCGTGCACTTGACGCAACGCTTCGTCGATACACGCCGTCGCCTGCTTGCCGCGGCCGAACTCCTCCCCCTCGCTCTGCGCGTGCTTCGCCGCGTCGAGCAGGTGGGTCTTGTTGTTCATCCACCAGCGATAGCCGATCACCGCCGCGCCGGCGAAGAGCAACCCGAAGACGAGGATGACGGCGAGGAGGACGCGCAACCAGACGGGCATCGGATCGATGATAATCCCGCGCCGTGGGCGACGTGTCGGAGTTCTCGCTGGCCACGCGGCTGTTCCTGAAGACGTATCGCTGGCGGCGCATCGATCCCGTTCCATGCGCGCCGCTGCGCAAACCGTTGGCCGAAGCGCGGCTCGCGCTGATCACGACGGCCGGCCTGCATCTTCCCGATCAGCCGCCGTTCGACAACGACGTGCGCGGCGGCGACACGAGCTATCGCGTGATCCCGAACGACGGCGACGTCGCGACGCTGCGCGAAGCGCATCGCAGCGAGACGTTCGATCACGCCGGCGTGCAGTCCGATCCGAACCTCGCCTTCCCGCTCGACCGCCTGCGCGAGATGCAGCTGAAACTCGCGCCGCGCCACCTCTCGTTCATGGGCTCGATCACCGCGCCGGGCCGGCTCACCTCGAGCACCGCGCGCGATGCGGCGCAGCTGCTGATCGATGACGGCGTCGAAGCGACGCTGCTCGTCCCCATCTGACCGATGTGCAACCAGGCGGTCAGTCTGATCGCCGCCGAGCTCGAACGCCGCGGCATCACCACCGTCTGCGTGATCCTGCTGCGCGAGATCGCGGAGAAAGTCCGCCCGCCGCGCGCGCTCGCCGTCCCGTTCCGCCACGGCTTCCCCCTCGGCAAGCCGCACGACGCGCCGCTGCAGCGAAGCGTGATCGAAGCCGCGCTCGCGCTGCTGCCGCGGACCGACGTGCCGCTGATCGCGCAACTCTGATGATCACGGCAGCTTCGCCGTCGCGAAGCCGGTCGCGTTCGACGTCTCATCGAGCACGGCCACCGAAACGTTCTCCGTCGACTTCTGCATCGTCATGTTGATCTTCACCGTCACGTTCCGCTGGTCCTGCATCGCGTCGGCGGCGAACCGGAGCGGATATTCGACCTTCGACACGTTCGACGCCGTCCCATCTTTGCGCACGAAGCCGGCATAGATCGCGAACTTGCCGATCATCTCCCTGCCGTCGGGGACGAATGTCAGCGCGGTGATCGGGATCGTCACCGCCACCGGCACCACGATCTCGTCGTCGTTCTTCACCGTCTTCGCGCCGACGCTCACGCTGATGCCGAGGTCGTTTTTCTGGACGCCGGCGAAGAGGTTCGCAGCGATCGTGTCGCCGATCTCCGTCGCCGTCGCCTTCTGCACGAACGACTCGCGATTGCGCACGGCGAGGCCGGGCTTCTTCACCCGCACTTCGATCTTCCGCGCGATGTCTGCCGGCGGCGTCTCGCTGCCGCGATATCCGAGCGAGTAGTACATCGTGAGGTCGGAGGCGATGCGGTCGAAGCCGAGGTCGAAATTGTTCGTGCCGGTGACGCCGAGGCCTCCGGTCGACGCGGCGAGCTCCTGCAGCGATTGCTCCGCGTTCTTCCCCGGCGCCTTGCCGACCGGCGCGTCCTGCACCGTCGAGCCGCGATTCGACGCCTCGTTCGAGTCGATGCCGCCGCTGATGCCGGCCGCGGAGACGGTGTAGATCGTGATGCCGGCGGCGTTCGCCGTCGACGTCACCGTCTCGAACAGCGGCTGGTCGTTGTAGCGCATGATCTCGGCGCGCGGATTCTGGAAGTTGCCTTTGTCGAAGCGGTCCTTGATCGCGTCGAGATACTCGAACATCTGCCGCGCCGGCTGCGCGGAGAACGATTCGGTGACGAGAATCAGCGCCTTCCGCCCCTGCACGCCGCGGAACGCGAGCATCAGCTGGCGCAGCGCGTCGGCTTTCTGTTTCGTATCGAGCATCACCGCGTCGGCGTATTGCCGCACCGCGCCGAGCGCGCGATCGTACGGCGGCTGCTCGTCCTTGACCGGCGCGTGCAGCGCCACGTCGCCCGGCTGCCGTCCGGTATCGCCTCCCGGCTCGCGCGGCGCGCTCGAGGCCGAGATGCCCTGCGTGGCGCCGGAGCCGCCGTAGTCATGGATCATCTGGCGCAGCTCGTTCTCGGTCTCATCTACCTGGCGATGGAGGAGTCGGCGTTCAATCCGGTCGCGCGCTCCGATGCGAAGGCCGTTGGCATCTGGCAACTGACGGCCGACACCGCGCGGCTGTACGGCCTGAAGGTGTCGAAGAAGGTCGACGAGCGGACAAAGATCGAGAAGGAAACCGACGCCGCGCTGCACTTCCTCTCCCACCTGCACCGCCGCTTCGGATGCTGGTATCTCGCCGCCGCCGCGTACAACACCGGCGAAGCGCCTCGGCCGGAACCCGAAGAAATACGGGTTCTAGACGCTCCGTAACAAATGCTTCTGCACCTTCCCGAGCGCCGTGCGCGGGATCGACGTCACCTTCACGAAGCGGCGCGGCACCTTGAACGACGCGAGCTGGTCGCGGCAGACGCGCGCGAGGTGCTCGGGATCGAAGTCGCCGACGATGAACGCGACCGGCACCTCGCCGCGCACATCATCCGCCTCCCCCACCACCGCGGCCTCGGACACGCCATCCTGTTCGAGCAGCAGTTCCTCGATCTCGCGCGGATAGATGTTGAAGCCGCCGCTGATGATGAGGTCCGACTTGCGGCCGAGGAGCGTGTAGTAGCCGTCATCCGAAACCGTGGCGAGGTCGCCGGTGCGGAAGAAGCCGTCGGACGTGAACGGCGAGTCGGCGCGCCGCCAGTAGCCGGAGAAGAGCGTCGGCGATTTGACTAACAGCTCGCTGTCCTCGATGCGAGTCGAGACGCCGGGCAGCGGAAAGCCGACCGTGCCGGCGCGACGCTCGCCGATGTACGGATTGCTGATCGTCATGAACGTCTCGGTCATGCCGTAGCGCTCGAGGATCGTCTGGCCGAAGAGGTCGCGGAAGTGCTCGAGGACATGCGGCGGCAGCGGCGCGGAGCCGGAGACGAAGAGGCGCATCGATGCTCCGATCGCGCGCGCGGCGTCCGGCGGCGTGTCGAGCAGGCGGACGTAAACGGTCGGCACGCCGAAGAAGAGCGTCGGCCGGAAATCGAGCAGCTCCTCGGTTGCCGTGCGGTGATCGAAGCGCTCCAGGAGCCGCATGCGGCAGCCGCTCATCAGCCAGCAGTGCAGCCCGTTGCCGAGAGCGTGGATGTGGAAGAGAGGAAGCGGGAGGAGGAAGCGGTCCGCGGAGGTGATCTGCCAGGTCGTCAACAGGTTGACTGCATTGGCGGCGAAGTTGTTGTGCGTGAGCACCGCGCCCTTCGACGCGCCGGTCGTGCCGGAGGTGTAGATGATCGCGGCCGGCGTGTCGCCGTCGAGCGGCGTGACGGGACGCGAATCGTCGGCCGCGTACGGCACGTCGCCGCTGATCACCTCGCGCGGCTCCGCGTCGCCGGCGATGTGCGCGATCTCCCGCTCGCGATAGAGGATGTTGATCGGGACGAAGATCACGCCGAGCTTCACGCAGGCGAGAAAGAGATCGATCAACTCGATGCAGTTGGCGAGGTGGACGCCGAGCCGGTCGCCCTTCGCGTAGCCGCGCGCGAGCAGCGCGTGCGCGACGCGATTGCTGCGCGATTCGATTTCGCCGAACGTGTACGTGCGCCCCTGCCACTCGAGCGCCGGCGCATCCGCGCGCGCGACGAGCGAAAGGTCGAAGAGGTGGAGCAGGTTCACTACTGCGCCGCGGCCGCGGTGTCGTGCGCCTCGAGGAACGTCTCCGGCTTGCTGAACACCTTGGCGATGTTCATCCCCTTGCGCACCGCGTTCAGCGACACCTTGCGCGTGGCCAGCGCGGCGCCGAGCTGCATGTACGTCTTCAGCTTGCCCTTGTAGTGGTAGCGGACGTCGAGGGCGTGGCGCCAGAGGCGGGAGTACTCCGCGTAGAACTCGCGGAGCGGGAGCTTCGTCGGCAGCACGGCGTGGACGATGTCGTACATCTCCCAGTCGTACGTCGTCACGTCCATCTTCGCGGTGTTCCAGAGGTCCGTGCCGGGAAGCGGCGTGAGGATCGAGAAGCCGCTGTTGTAGGCGCCCATCTCCGAGATCCACTCGCGCAGCCGGGTGAAGTCCTCGCGATCCCAGTTCGGATCGACGATGAAGTTCGGCGTGAAGCCGACGCCGAGCTCCTTGAGGATCTCGATCGCCTTCACGTTGTTGCACGCCTTGTTCTTCTTGTTGACCGCGGCCAGCCCTTCGTCGGTGACCGACTCGAGGCCGAGGAAGATCGAGAGGCGGCCGCAGTCCTTCCACTGCTCGATGAGGTGGGGGAACTTCACGATGATGTCGGTGCGCGTCTGCACCGTGAAGAACTTCTTGATCCCCGACTTCTTGATCTGCCTCGCCATCTCTTCGCCGCGGCGGACGTCCATCCAGAAGATGTCGTCCGTGATGAAGATGTTCGGCGCATCGATCTGCTTCAGCTCCTCCACCACGCGCTCCGGCGTCTTCTGCCGGAACGTCGCCTCGTGGAACTTCCAGACCGAGCAGAAGTTGCAGCGGAAGGGGCAGCCGCGGGCCGTTTCCATCAGGGCCAGCGGCTTGTTGAAGTTGATGTAGTAGTGCGGCGCGTACTGCTTGATGAGGTGGCGCGCCGGCATCGGATAGCCGTCGAGATCGGGACGCGTCGGCGCGTGGCCGGTCGGGATCCACGAATCCTTGTCGTGCAGCAGCAGGCCCGGGACGCTCTTCAGGTCGCGGCCGTCTTTCAGCGCATCGACCAGCGGCGGCATCACTTCCTCGCCGTCGCCGATCGCTATGACATCGATGGAAGCGTCGTGGAACCAGTCCGGATCGCGCGAGGCGTCATGGCCGCCGACGACCACAACGGTCCCCGGCATCTCGCGCTTGATGCGCTGCGCCAGGCGGACGGTGCGATTGCGCTCCGTGGTGAAGTTGCACTGCAGGCCGACGACGTCAGGCGCGAACTTGCGGCATTGCGCCATCCCGCTCTCTTCGCCGTCGATGCGGAGATCGATGACCTTGCAGACATGGCCGTCGCGCTCGAGGCAGGCGGCGACGCAGATCGGCCCGAGCGGCTCCACGAACGTGAGCATCTCCAGACCGAGGATTCCTCCGACGGGGGGCTTGATGAACGCGACTCTCATGTGCGGCGTGTAAAGCTACCGCAGGGTGAATCATTCCGTCTAGCGGGGGGCAGGGGGCAGGTGACAGGGGGCAGGAGACCGGAGCCGGCCCCCTGCCCCCTGCCCCCTGACCCCTGTCTACTTCTCCCCGTTCGCCACGGCCAACCCCGCGCTCTCCCACGCGTGGAACCCGCCTTTGAGCGCCGAGACGTTTGCGATGCCGCCGTGCTGCAGGATGAGCGCCGCACCGGCGCTCGATTCTTCGTTGGGTCACGTGCAGTAGGTGACGATCGGCTTGTCCTTCGGCAGGTACGGGATCTCGCCGTCGATGCGGGCGAGCGGGATGTGCATCGCGCCGGGGATGTGGGACTGGAGGTACGAGTCGGCGTCGCGGACGTCGATCAGCGTCACCTGGTTGTTGGCCAGCCGCGTCTGCAGGTCGGCCACGCTGATGCGCGTCACAAGCGCCTTCGCCGCTTCTTCGTCGGCGGCGACCGGCTGCTGCACGGCGGGCGCGGCCTGCGTCACCGGAGCCGGCGCCTCGTTCCTTTTCGTCATCCGCCAGAAGGCGAAGCCGAGGAGGGCGACCACGAGGAGGCCGCCGATGATGAGCGGCAGATTGCTGAGCTGTTTCGGTTGCGGCTTGCTCATGATGCGACTTGTACCACGAGACTGCTAAGCTGAATCTATGATGAGAAACACACTCGTTACGCTCTCTTCCGCACTCATCCTCGGCGCCTGCTGCTCGCAGACGCCGCCGCCTCCCGCGGCCGAAGTCGCGCCGCCGGCTCAGATCAACACCCGCCCCTCTTCCGGGAAGGCGATCATCATCCCCGCCGCCCCTCCGACATTCCGCTCGAAGACCGTCCTGCACGAGCTGATCAACGGCCGTCCGGAGAACGTCGTCTCCGACTTCAATCCCCAGATGAAAGAAGCACTTCCGGCCGAGAAGCTGACCGCGGTCTGGAAGGACCTGGAGGCGAAGTACGGCACCTACCAGAGCATGGGCGAGCCGACGCAGACGACCGAGGAGGGATACAAGGTCGTGTACGTGCCGCTGACGTTCGAAAAAGGGGCGTTGCGGGCGAAGGTCGTGTACGACCAGACGAACTACATTGCCGGACTCTACTTCATGCCTTAGTGATGATTCGCACCGGTCGATGTGCGGCGGCGAATATTTACGTTGCGTTCGCGGTCATATGTCCGTACCTTTAGTCGACTCGTTCGCGTAAATAACCCTAGATCGATCGGTCCCACGAAAGTCCAAGGCCTGCCCCCGCGTGTGCGTGTGAGAGGGAGTGTGCGGCCATGCGCCCGACTTCCCTGCCCGATCAACCTGCCGGGAGAGGACATGCACATGTTCCGTCGTCTTGTTGTGGTCGCTGTAGTTGTTTCTGCGTTCTTTGCCACTCCGGCGGTACACGCCCAATGCGTCAGTCTCACGACGCTCGGCAGCGCGTACACGCAGAACTTCGACACTCTGTCGAACACTGCAGGCTCAACCACCAACAACCTCACGATCACCGGCTGGTTCCTGACGGAGTCGGGAGGCGGCGCACGCGACAACGAGCAGTACGCCGTCGACACCGGCGGCAGCACGACGGGCGACATGTACAGCTATGGCGCCGCGGCGAGCACCGAACGCGCCCTTGGCCAGCTGCGCAGCGGCACCCTCATCCCGATCTTCGGCGCCTGCTTCACGAACAACACCGGTTCGACGATCACCAGCCTCGACGTTGCCTACAACGGCGAGGAGTGGCGCCTCGGCACCGCCGCTCGCACCGACCAGATGAACTTCCAGTACAGCACCAATGCGACCGACCTCGTCACGGGCACGTACAACGGGGTCGCGGCGCTGAATTTCGTCACTCCCGACACCGCTACGGCAGGCGCGAAGAACGGCAACGCCGCGGCGGATCGAACGGCGATCTCGTCGACGATCCCGTCGCTCTCGATTGCCAATGGAGCGACGTTCTGGATCCGCTGGACCGACAACGACGCCAGCGGCGCGGATGACGGCCTCGCCGTCGACGACTTCTCGCTGACCCCGCAGGCGCCCGTCGTCAACAACCCGCCCACCATCACGCCCCCCGCGAATCCGATCACCACCGTCCCGCAGAATGCCGCGCCGTTCACCGTGAACCTCAGCGGCACCGACGACGGCAACATCTTCAACTGGTCCGCCACCGCGGGCACCGGCGTCTCGAACGTCAGCGTCACCGGCGGCCAGGGGACATCCACCGTCACCTACACCGTCACGCTCACCGCCGGTTTCAGCGGCGACGCGCAGTTCACCGCGACGCTGACCGACAACGTCAACACCGCGGTCAATCAGCTCGTCCACATCACCGTCGTCGCGCCGCCCGCGCAGGTCACCGGTCTCACCGCGGCCGCCGGCACGTCGCACATCCAGCTGAACTGGAGCTCGGTCAGCGGTGCCACGACCTACAACGTCAAGCGCTCCACCACGGCCGGCACCGAGGTGACGATCGCCACGCCGGCAACGAACAGCTACGACGACACGACGACCACCGACGGCACTCCTTATTTCTATGTCGTCAGCGCCGTCGGCTTCGGCGGCGAAGGCACCAACTCGTCCGAGATCACGGCCACCTCGATGGCCGCGCCGACGGGACTCGTGGCCACGCCGGGCAACGCGCACGTGCAGCTGAACTGGACCGCCGTCACCGGCGCGACCGGTTACGACGTGCAGCGCTCGACGACCAGCGGCTCCGGCTACGCCTCGATCGCGACGCCGGGCACGAACAGCTACGACGACACGACGGCCGTCAACGGCGTCACCTACTACTACATCGTCAAGGCGACGAACGCGAGCGGCGTGAGCAACGCCAGCAGCGAAGTGAGCGCCACCCCGAACCCGCCGGGCAAGATCGTCATCAGTCAGGTCTACGGCGGCGCCGGTTGCGGCACCGCGAACTGCTCGACCTGGAAGAACGACTACATCGAGCTCTTCAACTCCGGCGGCATGCCGGTCTCGGTCAACGGCTGGTCGGTCCAGTACGCCTCGGCCACCGGCACGACCACGTGGCAGGTCACCGCGCTGCCGAACGTCAGCATCCAGCCGGGCCAGTACTTCCTCGTCGCGGAAGGGGCCGGCGCGAACGGCACGAACGTCATCCCAACGCCCGACGCCACCGGCACGATCGCCATGTCCGCGACCGCGGGCAAAGTCGCGGTGCTCAGCGTCACGACCGCGCTCAACGGCACCTGCCCATCGGCGAACGTGCTCGATGAAGTCGGCTACGGCGCTACCGCGAACTGCTCCGAGACCGCGCCGGCACCGGCGCCGTCCACCGCTAATGCAATCTTCCGCGCGGCGGGCGGCTGCACCGACGCCAACAACAACAGCACCGACTTCACCGCCGCCGCGTCGAGTCCGCGCAACACCTCGACGGCGCTGCACAACTGCTTCATCAACAATCCGCCGGCCATCACGCCGCCGGCGAATCCGATCACCACCGTCGCGCAGGATGCCGCGCCGTTCACGGTGAACCTCAGCGGCACGGACGACAACAACACCTTCAACTGGTCCGCCACGCCCGGCGCCGGCGTCTCGAACGTCAGCGTCACCGGCGGCCAGGGCACCGCGACCGCGACCTTCACCGTCACGCTCGTCGCGGCCTTCAACGGCGACGCGCAGTTCACGGCGACGCTGAGCGACAACGTCAACACGCCGGTCAATCAGCTCGTCCACATCACCGTCACGCCGCCCCCGCCGCCCGGCGCGCCGACCGGCCTCAATGCCGCGGCGGGCGACTCGCACGTCCAGCTGACCTGGAACACCGTCCCCGGCGCGACGTCGTACAACGTCAAGCGCTCGACCACGGCGGGCACCGAAGTCACCATCGCCTCGCCCGGCACCAACAGCTACGACGACACCACCGCGGTCAACGGCACCACCTACTTCTACGTCGTCTCCGCGGTCGGAGCCGGCGGCGAAGGGGCGAATTCGTCCGAGGTCTCGGCGACGCCGCAGACCGTCACGGCGGTGCCGACAGGACTCAAGGCCGTCGTCAGCAGCGGCAACGTCGCGCTGAGCTGGAACGCCGTCGGCGGTGCCACCTCGTACAACCTCAAGCGCTCCACGACACCGGGCGGTCCGTACTCGACGATCAGCTCGCCCACGGGCACCTCCTACAACGACAGCGCCGTCACCAACGGCACGCGCTACTACTACGTCGTCAGCGCCGTCGCGCCGGTCACGGGCGAGAGCCTGAACTCGGCCGAGGTGCATGCGAAGCCTGATGTTCCGGAGGCGCTCGGCATCGTCATCAGCCAGGTCTACGGCGCGGGCGGCAACACCGGCGCCACGTACACCAACGACTTCGTCGAGCTCTTCAACCGCGGCAACTCCACGGTCGACCTCACCGGCTGGAGCATCCAGTACTCCTCCGCCACCGGTTCCACCTGGACGCCGACCGGCCTCTCCGGCAGCATCGCGCCGGGACAGCACTACCTCATCGGTGAAGGCGCGGGCACGGGCGGCACGACGCCGCTGCCGGCGACCGACGCGAGCGGCGGCACCGCGATGAGCGGCACGGCCGGCAAGATCGCGCTCAGCTCGACCAGCGGCGCGCTCGCCGGCGGTTGCCCGAGCGGCGTCATCGACTTCGCCGGCTACGGCAGCACCGCCAACTGCTTCGAAGGGGCCGGCCCGACGCCGAACCCGAGCAGCAACGCGAACTCGCTGGCCCGCGCCAACAACGGCTGCACCGACACGAACAACAACGCTTCCGACTTCGCGAACCTCGCGGCCACGCCGCGCAACACCGCGGCCGCGCCGACGCCCTGCACGATCACCGCGATCGGCTACGTCACGCCGAGCACCGTCGCCTCGGGCGCGACCGTCCTGATGCGCGTCGAGGTCCCGCCGGCCACCGCCGGCGGCACGGTGACCGCCGACCTCACCTCGATCGGCGGCAGCGCCTCGCAGTCGTTCTTCGACAACGCCACGAACGGCGACGTCACCGCGGGCGACAACATCTTCTCGTTCCAGACCACCGCCACCGCGTCGGCCGGCTCGAAGACGCTGCCGGTCACCGCGACCAGCTCCGCTCCGGCGAGCACCAACACCACGATTCTTCTGACCGTCACGCCGCCGCTCGAGACCATCGCGACGGTCAAGACCGACACCACGCCGGCCGACACCGTTCCGGATCGCAACGGCACCGCGGTCCTCGTGCGCGGCGTCGTCACCTCCATCGACTTCCGCGGCGGCGCCGGCATCGAGTACTACATCCAGGATCCGACCGGCGGCGTCGATGTCTTCAACACCACCGACATCGGTCCGGCGCTCGCCGTCGGCACGAACGTCGAGGTCTACGGCACCCTGACGCAGTTCAACGGCCTGACCGAGATCACGCCGATCTCGATCACGACCCTCCCCAGCGGCACGCTGCCGCCGGTTTCTCCGCAGACCGTCACGCTGGCGCAGCTGGCCGACGGCGTCGGTGAACCGCTCGAAGGGACGCTCGTCCGGATCGACAACCTCACCGTTTCGTCCGGCACCTTCCCGGCCAGCGGCGCCTCGGGCAACGTCACCGTCACCGACGGCACCAATTCCGGCACCCTGCGGGTCGACAGCGACACCGACATCGACGGCACCACCGCGCCGGGCGGCATCTTCTCGGTCATCGGTCTGGTCAGCCAGAGCGACGTCTCGGCGCCGTTCGACTGCTGCTACCAGATCCTGCCGCGCAGCACCGCCGACATCATCCCGCGCACCGCGCCCACCGGCAGCGGCGCCGCGAATCCGCCCAGCGTCCCGCCGGGCGCCACCACGCTCCTCACCGTGACCGTCACGCTCGGCCAGAACCCGCCGAGCACCGGCGTCACCGTCGTCGCCGATCTCAGCTCGATCGGTCTCAGCGCCACGCAGACGATGTACGACGACGGCTCGAACGGCGACGTCGCACCGGGCGATCAGATCTACTCGTACAGCGCCGTCGTCGGCAACGCGACGCCGCTCGGTCCGAAGTCGCTGCCGTTCCAGGTCGCCGACGCGCAGGCGCGAGTCAGCTCCGGCTCGATCTCGCTCAACATCCAGTCGGCCTCCGCGCCGCCGACGCCGCTGAATCTCGTGGCCACACCGGGCAACGCGCAGGTCTCCCTGACGTGGGACGCGTCCCTCGGCGCGAGCGGCTACAACGTCAAGCGCTCCACGACCAACGGCGGTCCGTACACGACCATCGCGTCGAACATCAACACGACCAACTTCCTCGACCTCCTCGTCACGAACAGCGTCCACTACTACTACGTCGTCTCCGCGCTCAGCGGCGCGAACGAGAGCGGCGACTCGGCGCAGGCCGACGCCACTCCGACCGCACCTCCGCCGAGCGGCCCGCTGGCCAAGGTCTACTTCGTCGACATCGGCCAGGGCGCCTCGACTCTCGTTGTCTCGCCGTCCGGCAAGTCGATGCTCATCGACGGCGGTCCCGGCGGATCGGCGACGACCGAGCTCACCGCGACCCTCAACGCCGCGCTCGGACCCTCGGGCAAGATCGACTACCTCGTGCTCACGCACTACCACGTCGACCATGACGCCGGCCTGACCGACATCATCAACGCCGGCCGCGTCTCACCGACGGCCATCGCGTACGACAACGGCGACGGCGCGCTCGTCGTCCCGCCGGTTCCGTCGAACAGCACCGGCACGGCGTACACCGCGTACAAGAACGCGCTCGCCGCGCACTCCATCACGCGCATGACCGCGGTCCCGGGCACGACGATCGACCTCGGCAGCGGCGTCCGCGCGACGTTCATGGCGCAGGGCGGCACGCTCCTCAGCGGCGGCCACGTCTACGTCTCCGGCACCGACCTCAACTCCACCTCGGTCTCCACGCTGATCGAGTTCAACAACTTCGACTTCCTCATCTCCGGCGATCTCACCGGCGGCGGCCAGACGACGACGGCGAAGACGCCCGACATCGAGACTTTCGTCGCGCAGATGACCGGCGACGTCGACTTCGTGCAGCTCGACCACCACGGCTCGACCACCGCCAACGGCCGCCGCTTCCTCGCGCAGTTGAAGGCCGAGGGCTCGCTGGCGTCCGCGGGCGCGACGAACACGTTCGGACATCCGAACCGCGAGACCGCGAACAAGTACCTCAACACGCCGGTCACCAGCGGCAACACGTACGGCGGTGAGACGCTGCCGAATCCGGGCAACGGTCCGGTGTTCTACCAGACCGATCCCAGCCCGGCGACCGACAACCGCTGCACGGTGCAGGGCTACTCCGGCGCCGACCAGGCGCACGCGGGCCTCGGCACGATCCTGCTGAAGACCGACGGTCTGGTCAGCTACACGATGGAGAGCTTCGACGACGCCGGCGCGCGCATCTCGCCGAACGCCCACGTCTACGCGCTCGACGGCCAGGGCAACGGTCTGGCGACTGACTTCCCGCCAACCGTCATTCCGTACCTCACGCCGGTCGTCCCGACCGCGGCCGACACCGTCACCGTCACCGCGCTCGTCAACGACACGCAGCCGATCACCAGCGTCACGCTCAACTACGCCCTCAACGGCGCGGCGCAGGCGCCGGTCACGATGTCGCCGACCGTCGGCAGCGAGTTCGCCGCATCGATCCCGCCGCAGCCCAACGGCACGCGCGTCGACTACACCGTCACCGCGGTCGCCAACGGCCTCTCGACCAGCTACTCCGGCGGCTACTTCGCCGGTACCACGCCGATCGCCACGCTGCGCTCGATGACGCCGCTCGGCGAGCCGACCTACCTCGACTACGCCGCGCGCATCTCCGGCCTCGTCACCTCGGGCACGGGCAACTACTCGAGCACGAACAACGACGACTACATCGACGACGGCACCGGCGCGCTCAACATCTCGCGCACGATCGATCCGTCGACGCCGGCTACGCAGACCACCGTCACCGGCAACACCTACACCGTCGCCGGCTTCATCAACCAGCTCACCGGCCGCCTCCGCCTCGACGTCACGCCGCCCTTCGACGGCGTCAACAAGCCGTGGGGCACGCCTGCTTCGTTCAATCCCTACTCCGTGACGTCGACCGGCAGCGGCGCCGTGACGCCGATCGTCCGCACCATCGCGCAGATCAACGCCGACGGCGAAGGGAACGAGGCGCACCTCGTCAGCATCGCCAACTGCACCGTCATCAGCGGCACCATCCCGAGCTCCGGCGGCACCGACTCGTTCCTCACCGTCAGCGACGGCACCGGCACGATCGAGATGAAGATCGACGGCGACAGCAACATGTTCGGCACGCCGACGCCCGCGGGCGCCTTCACGCTCGTCGGCATCGTGCAGCAGGACGACTTCCTCCGTCCGTTCAGCACCCGTTACGACATCGCGCCGCGCACCGCGGCCGACTTCGGCGGCAGCGCCACCGGCCCGTCGCTCATCACCATCGCCCAGGCGCGGGAAGACATCGATCCGACCACCAACGCCTCGCCCGACGACTACGTCCCGGATCGCCTCGGACAGAAGGTCAAGATCCGCGGCGTCGTGACGTCCGTCGACTTCCGCGGCACGTCCGGCACCGAGATCTACATCCAGGATCCGACCGGCGGCGTCGACATCTTCTCGACCTCCATCAACACCACGTTCAACATGGGCGACAACCTCGAGGTCGTCGGCGTCGTCTCGCAGTTCAACGGCCTGACGGAGATCGTCCCGGCCTCGGCGACCGACATCACCGTTCTCGCGCCCGGCACGCTGCCCAATCCGGTCATGCAGGTCGTCACCGTTGCGCAACTCGGCAACGGCGGCGCCGGCGAGGCCTACGAAGGGGAGCTCGTCCGCGTCAACAACGTCACGCTCGTCACGCCGCCGGCGACCTTCGCGGCGAACACGAACTACGACATCACCGACGGCAGCGGCACCGTGCAGATCCGCATCGACAGCGATACCGACATCGACGGCACCGCGCCGCCCGCCGGTACGTTCTCGATCATCGGGGTCCTCGGCCAGTTCGACAACGCGGCGCCGTTCGACGGCGGCTACCAGCTCTTCCCGCGCATCCGCGCCACCGACTTCCTGCCGGCCGTCCCCGCCGCCGCGGCGATCAACGCCACGGCCGGCACGCCGCAGAGCACGACCGTCAACACGACGTTCGGCACCGCGATGCAGGCGACCGTCACCGACGGCGGCGCCAACCCGATCGACGGCGTCGGCGTCACGTTCACGGCGCCCGGCGCCGGCGCCTCGGGACTCTTCAGCAACAACAGCAACACGATCACCGTGGCGACGAACGCCAGCGGCGTGGCCACCGCGCCGCCGTTCACCGCGAACGGCCTCCCCGGCAACTACAACGTCGTCGCGTCGACCGGCGCGCTCACCGCGAACTTCTCGCTGACCAACATCGGCACGGCGACGCACTTCAGTGTCACCGTTCCGCCCGCGGTCACCGCCGGCACCTCCTTCAGCATCACCGTCACGGCGCTGGCCGCGAACAACGCGACCGCGACCGGCTACACCGGCACCGTCCACTTCACCAGCTCCGACGGCTCGGCCACGCTGCCGAGCGACTACACGTTCCTCGCCGGCGACAACGGCTCGCACAACTTCAACGTCACGCTGACGACGCTCGGCGCGCAGTCGGTCACCGCGACCGACACGGTCACTGCTTCGATCACCGGCAGCGGCAACACGACGGTGTCGGCGCCTCCGGCGACGCACTTCTCGGTTTCGGCACCGGCCAGCGTCACGAACGGCAGCGCGTTCAGCGTCACCGTCACCGCGCTCGACGCGTCGAACGCCACCGTCCCCGGCTACACCGGCACGGTGCACTTCACGTCATCGTCGGCCGGCACGCTGCCGTCCGATTACACGTTCACCGGCGGCGATGCTGGCTCGCACATCTTCAGCGTGACGCTCACCACGAACGGCTCGCAGTCGATCACCGCGACCGACACCGTCACCGCTTCGATCACCGGCACGACCAACACGACCGTCGTCGCCGCTCCGGCCACGCACTTCTCGGTTTCGGCACCGGCCAGCGTCACGAACGGCAGCGCGTTCAGCGTGACGGTTACGGCGCTCGACGCCTCGAATGCAACGGTCGTCGGCTACACCGGCACCGTGCACTTCACCTCGTCGTCGGCGGGCACGTTACCGTCCGACTACACGTTCACCGGCGGCGACGCGGGCGCGCACACGTTCAGCGTGACGCTCACGTCGAACGGCTCGCAGTCGATCACCGCGACCGACACCGTCACCGCTTCGATCACCGGCACGACCAACACGACGGTCGTCGCGGCTCCGGCCACGCACTTCTCGGTTTCGGCACCGGCCAGCGTCACGAACGGCAGCGCGTTCAGCGTTACCGTCACGGCGCTCGACGCCTCGAATGCAACCGTCGTCGGCTACACCGGCACGGTGCACTTCACCTCGTCGTCGGCCGGCACGCTGCCGTCCGACTACACGTTCACCGGCGGTGATGCCGGCTCGCACATCTTCAGCGTGACGCTCACGACGAACGGCTCGCAGTCGATCACCGCGACCGACACCGTCACCGCCTCGATCACCGGCACGACCAACACGACGGTCGTCGCCGCTCCGGCAACGCACTTCTCGGTTTCGGCACCGGCCGGCGTCACGAACGGCAGCGCGTTCAGCGTCACCGTCACCGCGCTCGACGCGTCGAACGCGACCGTCACCGGCTACACCGGCACCGTGCACTTCACGTCGTCGTCCGCGGGCACGCTCCCGGCCGACTACACGTTCACCGGCGGTGATGCCGGCTCGCACATCTTCAGCGTGACGCTCACGACGAACGGCTCGCAGTCGATCACCGCGACCGACACCGTCACCGCGTCGATCACCGGCACGACCAACACCATCGTCTCCTCTGCCCCGGCGACGCATTTCTCCGTCAGCGCACCGGCCGGCGTCACGAACGGCACGCCGTTCTCCGTCACCGTCACCGCGCTCGACGCCTCGAATGCGACCGTGCTCGGCTACACCGGTACCGTCCACTTCACCTCGTCGTCCACCGGCACGCTGCCGTCTGATTACACGTTCACCGGCGGCGATGCCGGCTCGCACGTCTTCAGCGTGACGCTCACCACGAACGGCTCGCAGTCGATCACCGCGACCGACACCGTCACCGCCTCGATCACCGGCACGGCGAACACCACCGTCTCGGCCCCGGTGGCGACGCACTTCTCCGTCACCGCACCCGCCGGCGTCACGAACGGCACGCCGTTCTCCGTCACCGTCACCGCGCTCGACGCCTCGAATGCGACCGTCGCGGGTTACACGGGTACCGTCCACTTCACGTCGTCGTCCGCCGGCACGCTCCCGTCCGATTACACGTTCACCGGCGGCGACGCCGGCTCGCACATCTTCAGCGTGACGCTCACCACGAATGGCGCGCAGACGATCACGGCGACCGACACCGTCACCGCGTCGATCACCGGCACCGCGAACACCACGGTCTCGCCCGCCCCGGCGACGCACTTCTCGGTCAGCGCACCGGCCGGCGTCACGAACGGCACCCCGTTCTCCGTCACCGTCACCGCGCTCGACGCCTCGAATGCGACCGTCGCGGGTTACACCGGTACCGTGCACTTCACGTCGTCGTCCGCCGGCACGCTGCCGTCCGACTACACGTTCACCGGCGGCGACGCCGGCTCGCACATCTTCAGCGTGACGCTCACGTCGAACGGCGCGCAGTCGATCACCGCAACCGACACCGTCACGGCCTCGATCACCGGCACCGCGAACACCACCGTCTCCGCCGCTCCGGCGACGCACTTCTCGGTCAGCGCACCGGCCGGCGTCACGAACGGCACGCCGTTCTCCGTCACCGTCACCGCGCTCGATGCGTCGAATGCGACCGTCGCCGGCTACACGGGAACCGTCCACTTCACCTCATCGTCCACCGGCACGCTCCCGGCCGACTACACCTTCACCGGCGGCGATGCCGGGTCGCACATCTTCAGCGTGACGCTGACGTCGAACGGCTCGCAGTCGATCACCGCGACCGACACCGTCACCGCTTCGATCACCGGCACGGCGAACACCACCGTCTCCGCCGCGGCCGCGACGCACTTCGCGGTCAGCGCACCGGCCAACGTCACGAACGGCACCGCGTTCAGCGTCACCGTCACCGCGCTCGACGCCTCGAATGCGACCGTCACCGGCTACACCGGCACGGTGCACTTCACCTCGTCGTCCGCGGGCACGCTCCCGGCCAACTACACGTTCACCGGCGGCGACGCCGGCTCTCACGTCTTCAGCGTGACGCTCACCTCGAACGGCGCGCAGACCATCACCGCGACCGACACCGTCACGTCGATCACCGGCACGGCGAACACCACCGTCAACTGTCCGGTGCTCTCGGTCGTCGCCAGCAACAACGGCCCGGCCTGCGCGAGCAGCATCGGCATCATGGCCACCACGCCGAACAGCGGCGTCACCTTCTCCTGGACCGGTCCGGGCGGCTTCACGTCCAACCTGCAGAACACGACGGTGAGCGTCAGCGGCACCTACACCGTGACGATCAACTTCAACGGCTGCACCGCGACGTCGTCGACGAACGTCACGGTCACGCCGACGCCGAGCGCCGCCATCACCGCGCCGCCCGCCGTCTGCGCCACGCAGTCGTACAACGCCTCCGCCCCCGCCGGCGCGTCGACCTACAACTGGTCGATCACCAACGGCGTCATCACCTCCGGCGCCGGCACGAGCTCCATCACCTTCACCTCCGGCGCGACCGGCACCACGACCCTCAACCTCACGGCCAGCAACGGCAGCTGCAGCGCGTCGTCGTCGGTCGCGCTGCCGATCAACAAGCCGCCTTCGGCCAACATCCCGTCGACGCTCTCGATCTGCGGTCCGGGGACGATCGTCATCCCGGTCACGCTGCAGGGCACCGCGCCGTTCACCATCACCTGGTCCGACGGCTTCGTGCAGACCAGCGCCACGAAGTCGACGACGCGCAGCCTCAACCTCACGTCGAACAGGACGCTCTTCATCACCTCCGTCAGCGACGCGAGCTGCACGTCGAACACCGACTCGAAGCACATCTCCCTGACCATCGATTCGGCCATCGTCGTGACCACGCCGCCGCAGAACCAGTACGTGGCCAACGGCGCGCAGGCGACGTTCTTCGTCACCGCCACCGGCGGCGACCTGCACTACCACTGGTACTTCGGCGAAGTCGGCGACACCTCGAACGAGGTCGGCCTCGACCAGCCGACGTTCACCACCCCGTGGCCGATCCACGGCATCGACAAGTTCTGGCTCCGCATCACCAACGCCTGCGGCACGTGGGACTCGGCGTCGTTCTTCGCCACGAACTCCCAGACCCGCCGCCGCACCGCGCCGCACTAGACATCGCGCAGCAGAGGGCAGACAGCGGACAGCAGAAGAAAGTCCGCTGTCTGCCCCGCGCGCGGCGCACATCCGTTCGTCGCGCCGGTGCGTAACTCCTCCAAACGCAAAGGAGGAGTCACATGCCCACTGTCATGTCGATGTATTGGCCCGAGGTCACTCCCGAGCAGTACGACGCGGCGCGAAAGGAAGTGAACTGGGAGGGGAACACTCCCGAAGGGGCGAAGTTCCACGTCGCCTGGTTCGGTCCCGACGGCTTCCACGTCCTCGATCTCTGGGACTCGCCGCAGCACTTCGAGAACTTCGTCAACGACCGCCTCATGCCGGGCCTGCAGAAGATCGGCATCCAGGGCGAGCCGAAGGTCACGATCGCGGAGTCGCGCGCCATCTTCGCCCCGAACGTGTGATCATTCCGCCGGCATGCCCACGCTCGGCATCATCGGCGGCATCGGACCGGAATCGACGGCGGAGTACTACCGTCTGCTCATCGCCGAGTATCGCCGGCGGCGGCCGGACGGCAGCTCCCCGTCGATCATCATCAACAGCATCGACGTGAAGCGCCTCCTCGGGCTGGTCGGCGCCGGCGAATACCAGACGCTGATCCGCTGGCTCTCCGAGGAGATCGAGCGGCTCGCGCGGGCGGGGGCGGACGTCGCGCTCTTCGCCTCGAACACGCCGCACATCATCTTCGACGAGCTCCGGCCGCCGATCCCGATGATCAGCATCGTCGAGGCCACGCGCGACGCCGCCCGCGAGCGCGGCCTCGCGCGCCTCGGCCTCTTCGGCACCCGCTTCACGATGCGCGGCCGCTTCTACCCCGACGTCCTCGCGCCGATGGCCATCGTGGCGCCGCACGACGACGAGCTCGAGTTCATCCACGACCGCTACATCAACGAGCTGATCCCCGGCGTGAAGAATCCCGAGACGCGCGAACGGATGCTGCGCATCCTCGACCGGATGAAAGACGACGACCACATCGACGGCCTGATCCTCGGCGGCACCGAGCTCCCGCTGATCCTCGGCGACGACGCGCACAACGGCGTGCCGATCCTCGACACCACGCGCATTCACGTGGCGCGGGCGGTCGAGCACCTGCTCTAGAACGTCTGCGTCAACGCGAAGGCGAAATTCCCCTCGCGCTTGCACGTGATGCCCGAACTGCCCGGCACGATCTTGGCCGTCACATGGAGGACGTCGGGCGGCGCCAGCGGCAGCGCGAAGAGGGTCGTCGCCGGCCCCGTGAACGTCTGGGTCGAGCTGAACGTGCCGCTCTGCAACGTCAACTGCACGGCCTCGTTGCCGCAGAGACTCCCGTCGAGAATGCTCAGTTGCAATCCTTTTCCCGCCGCCGGAATCAGGGCCTGCGTGATGATCGACTGGCCGCATTCGCCGATGCAGGCGTTCATGAGCGGACAGGCGGCCACCGACGGCGGCTTGCACTTCCCGGCCGCGCCGGCGGCGTAGATCGCATCGAGCTCGCTCCTGGTGAGAACCGAACCGATCTCCAGTTCGTCGATGCATCCACGGAAATGCTCGCCGCCGAGGTTCGGCATGCGCTGGCCGATGTAGAGATCGGCGGAGTTTCCGACATTGAAGCCGCGCAGCGGGAAAGGCGATTCCACGCCATCGACGTAGAACGTGGCCTGGCTGAAACGGCAGGCCTTCACGATCGATACGGCGACGAAATGCCACTGGCCGTCGGCGATGAAAAACGGCGAGGTGTGATTCGTACAGACCGCGCCCGACGGTGAGCAATACAACGCGCCCGTCCCATTGGCCTCCTGAAACCCGAGGCGACCATACGAGACATAGACGTGATAACCCTTGAGGAACGTCGAGCCGTCCGACTCGCGCTTGTCGAGGATCGCGTACGTCCCGGTGGTGAGATCGGTCCGGATCCAGAAATCGATCGTGTAGGCGATGCCGGCGTCCACCTCGCACTGGTCCAGGAAATCGATCTCCGGACTGTTCGGGACGACTGTGGAGGTATCGATGCCGTTGTAGCAGGCGGCGCCGGCGACCAGGCCGGCGCTGCTGATGACGGAGCCATGATGCGTGCCGTCGTTGCTGATCGAACCGGCGATGTCGTGTGCCGTCGTTCCCGATGTCTCGTCGAACGGCCACCACGACGTGACTTCCGGCGGGACCGGAGTGCATGTCTGCGCCCGGACGAACGCCGTCGCAATCGAAATCAGGGCCACGAACAGAAGTCGCTTCATCGGACCACCTCTGCATAGAAGTGCGGGGATGGTCCGAAACGTTACGCATCCGGGAAACCGAATGCAGAACGCAGAATTCAGAATGAAGAATTAAGAATTGAGGTGGCGCTCCGCGCGCTGTTCTTAATTCTTAATTCTGAATTCTGAATTCTGCCTTCTGCATTCACCATCCCCGTTCCTTTAGAAACTCTTAATGCCCTTCCACCCACACCCAACCCTACACTCCCCCAAGTGCGCGGCAAGTCCCGGGTTCTTTCCCTTTCCTTCCTGGCCCTCGGCATCGTTTACGGCGACATCGGCACGAGCCCTCTCTACTCGATGCGTGAGTGCTTCTACGGCTCGCATCCGGTCGCGCTGACGCCGGCAAACGTCCTCGGCGTCCTCTCCCTCATCTTCTGGTCGCTCGTGGTCGTCGTCACGATCAAGTACCACGTCTACGTTCTCCGCTTCGACAACCGCGGCGAGGGGGGCATCCTCGCGCTGATGGGGCTCGTCGGGATGGTCAAGACGCTCGGCCCGAAAGTCCGCCGCACGCTGCTGGTCCTCGGCGTCTTCGGCGCGGCGCTGCTGTACGGCGACGGCATCATCACTCCCGCGATCTCCGTCCTCAGCGCGGTCGAAGGGCTGGAGATCGCCACGCCGCTGTTCAAGCCGTACGTCATTCCGCTGACGATCATCATCCTCATCGTGCTCTTCTTCTTTCAACGCCGCGGCACGGCCGGCGTCGGCGCGGTGTTCGGCCCGATCATGCTCGTCTGGTTCTCGACGCTCGCGCTGATGGGCATCCGCGGCATCCTCTGGCACCCGTCGGTGCTCTTCGCGCTCAACCCGTGGCACGCCGTGCGGTTCTTCATCGACAACGGCGGCCACGGCTTCCTCGTCCTCGGCGCGGTCTTCCTCGTGACCACCGGCGGCGAGGCGCTCTACGCCGACCTCGGACATTTCGGCGAGAAGCCGATCCAGATCGACTGGTTCAGCATCGTCGGACCGTCGCTCGTGCTGCACTACTTCGGGCAGGGCGCCTTGCTGATCCGCCAGCCGTCCGCCGCGCACAATCCGTTCTACCTCCTCGCGCCGAAGTGGGCGCTCTATCCGCTGGTCGGACTCTCCACGATCGCCACGGTCATCGCATCGCAGGCCATCATCTCCGGCGTCTTCTCGCTCACGCGTCAGGCCATCCAGCTCGGCTACCTGCCGCGCATGGTGATCGTGCACACGTCGGGCGAGGAGATCGGCCAGGTCTACATGCCGCGCGTGAACTGGGCGCTGATGGTGGCGACGATCGCTCTCGTGATCGGCTTCCGCAGCTCGACGAATCTCGCCGGCGCGTACGGCGTCGCGGTCAGCACGACGATGATCATCACGACGCTGCTCGCCTACGTGGTCGCGCGCGAGCTCCTCGGATGGAGCGCGTTGCTGGCAGGCGCGATCACGGCCGGCTTCCTCTTCGCCGATCTCGCGTTCCTCGGCGCGAACCTCTTCAAGATCGCGGACGGCGGCTGGTTCCCGCTGCTCGTCGCCGCGATCGTCTTCACGGTGATGACGACGTGGCGCCGCGGACGCCAGATCCTTAACGCGCGGCTGAACGAAGGGGCGTTGTCACCAGAGGATTTCGTCGTCTCGCTGCGCGGCCGCGCGCCGCTGCGCGTTCCCGGCACCGCCGTGTTCATGCACCGCTCGCGCGACGTGATCCCCTCCGCGCTGCTGCACAGCCTCAAGCACTACAAGGCGCTGCACAAAAACGTGATCCTGCTGACGGTGCTGTCCGAGGAGGTCTCGCACATGCGCGATGACGAGCGGATCCAGTTCGAGGACCTCGGCGAAGGGATCTACCGCGTCACGGGACGCTACGGATACATGGAGGAGCCGGACATCCCGGCGCTGCTCGAGCGCGTGAGCAGCGAGCACGCCCTCCCCACTCCGCCGATGGACACGACGTACTTCCTCGGACGCGAAACGCTGATCGTGACGAACCGCCCCAGCGGCATGGTGAAGTGGCGCGAGAAGCTGTTCGCGTCAATGACACGCAACGCCGAAAACGCCGCGCGCTTTTTCCGCCTGCCGCCGAACCGCGTCGTGGAGCTCGGCGCGCAGATCGAGTTCTAGCCGCGGGGGACGACGAGAGGCCGCCGGCGGGCGGGCACGGCCCGCAGCGCTTGTTGGCCTAGCCTGAATGCACGCCTCTCGCCTGGCGCACTGCTGGCCGTGTCCGTCCGCCGGCGGCCATTAGCCGCGCACCCGGACGAAGAACACCGGCGACGCGGGCGACAAAAACAGCAGCGTTTGTTGGCCCAGCCTGAATACGGTTGTCGCCTGACGCGCTGCTGGCCGTGTCCGGCCGCCGGCGGCCATTAGCCGCGCGCCCGGACGAAGAACACCGGCGACGCGACCCACAGAAACAGCAGCGCGTAGTGCAGACCGACGTGCTGCGGCGGGCCGAGGAGCGCGAAGCGATTGTGGCCGGTAATCGCGGCGGCGATCAGCTCCGCGACGATGCCGAGGACGAGCCACGCGGCGCCGGCGGCGAGGGCGTGATTGAGGTCGGCCTTCGCGATGCTCATGTACGCGAACGCGACGGCGACGATTGCGAGCGACTGCAGTGCGATCGAGTGCAGCGTCAACACCAGGATCGCCGCGATCAGCCAGGAGAGAACGACGAGTGCGATCGATCGAGCCATGCCTTGTACAACAGGCGGGCGAAACGACTGTCGTTAAGAAGTCCGAAAGAAGTCATTCGGGTTCCGCTATGAATCGATACCCAACCCACGGTTCCGTCACGATGTAGCGCGGTTCCGACGGATTCGGCTCGATTTTCTTGCGGAGAGAGCTCATGTGGACGCGCACCGTGTCGGCGGTCGTGCTGGGGGCGGAGCGCCAGACGCGGGCGATGATCTGCTCGATGAACATCGGCTTCCCGGCGTTCGCGGCGAGGAGCTCGAGCAGCGCGAACTCGGTCGGCGTCAGGCGGATGTCGCGGCCGCCCTGCGTCACGCGGCGGCGGTCGAGATCGATCGACAGCTCGGGAAACGAAAGCACGGTCGATGCAGGTGCCGTCGTACGGCGCAGTTGCGAGCGGATGCGCGCCTGCAGCTCGGCGACGGAGAACGGCTTGGTCACGAAATCGTCGGCGCCGAGGTCGAGAGCGCGGACCTTGTCGGCATCGGCGCCGCGGACCGAGAGGACGATGATCGGCACGCGCGACGTCGCGCGGATCGCGGCGATCAGCTCGAAGCCATCCGAGCGCGGCATCGCGAGATCGGTCAGCACGACGTCCGGCACCTGGGCCTGGAACGCGGCGAGGCCTTCCGCGCCGTCGGCGGCGGCGAGCGTCGTGTAGCCGGCGGCGCGCAGCTCTTTCGAGATCGAGTCGCGGATGGCCGGATCGTCGTCGACGATGAGGATGACGTTCGAGATCATGTGCGCACCGCGGGGAGGTCGATGCGTGCGATCGTACCGCCGCCTTCGCGCGGCGCGTAATCGAGCCGGCCGCCGTTCGCCGCGGCGAAGCTGCGCGCGATCTCTAGCCCGAGGCCGCGTTGCGCGACATCGCCGTCGGCGACGCGCGGCGGGATGCCGGGGCCGCGGTCGCGCACCTCCATCCGCAGCATGTCGTCGCGCTCCGGATGCTTCGACGCGGCGAGCTCGATCGGCGCGTTCGGCGGCGAGGCGCGGTGCGCGTTCTCGATGAGGTTCACCAGGATCTCCAGCGCCAGCGACGGATCGACGTTCGCGTCGGGACAGTCGTCATCGACGTGCACCGTCATCGGCACCATCGGCAAATTCTCGCGCGCGGCGCGGAAGAGATCGGCCGGCGGCGACGGCTCGCGATGCGGTTGCGCCTTCCCCGCCTCGAGGCGCGCCATCGACAGCAGGTTGTCGATGCGCCGCCGCAGCCGCGCGGTCTCTTCCGCGATCGCGGTCACGTCCTCCAGCAGATCGCTGTCCGCGCCCGCGCGGCGGCGGATCGATTCGGTGCGGATCGACATCGCGGTGATCGGAGTCGTCAGGTCGTGCGAGATCGCGCGCAGCAGCGAGGTCTTCAGCTCCTCGCTCTCGCGCACCGCCTGCAGATGCGCCTCCGTGACGAGGCGGCTGCCGATCACCGCGGCGATGAAGAACGCCGCCAGCGCGAACCAGTTCGCCGGCGTCTCGATGATCAGCGTGTAGAGCGGCGGAAAGAAAAAGAAGTTGTAGCAGAGCGCCGCGACGACTGACGACACCGTGCCGATGAGCAGCCCGCCCGACACCGAAAGCAGCAGCACCGCGATCAGATAAACGAAGCCGACGGTGTTCGGATTGAGCCCGAACAGGCGGCCGATGGCGGTGACCGCCGCGATCGAGATCGCCGCGACGAGCGCGTGTTTCATTTGCGCGGCTTTTTCTTCATGAACTTGTCGAACGGCGGGCGCTTCGGCCGCGGCGGCTCACTCCCGCCGCCGGCCGCGACGCGTACGTTCAGCGCCTTGCCGCGGAAGCGCTTGCGTCCGACTTTGTGCAGCACCTGGTCGACGTAGCGGTCGGGGATCATGACGAACGTGATGTCGTCGCGGATGTCGATCGGGCCGATGTCGCGGCCGGGGACGTTCGCCTCGTTCGCGATGGAGCCGACGACGTCGGCGGGACGGATGCCATCGCGTTTGCCGACGGCCATGCTGAGCCGCGTCTTCGGCTCGTCGGGCCGTGGCTTTTGAGGGGGGCGGACGTCTCGTCCGCCCGCGGGCTCGAGCGGACGAGACGTCCGCTCCACTCTCGGTTCCATGCGCGGGGGCGGTGGCGGTGGCGGGGGCGCAGGCGCGACCGGCCGCCCGGACGACGCCAACCTTGCCGCTGCCGCCGCGATCTCCGCGATGTCGTGCGTCCCCTCCTCGGCCAGCTGCTCGACCAGCTCGACGTAGAGATCGAGATCGCCTTCCGCGAGGTTCTTGCGGATCGTCTCCTTCAACTGCTCCACGCGGCGCGCCGCGACGTCGGCCTGCGTCGGCATCCGCATCGGCTTGATCGGCGTGCCGGTGTAGCGCTCGATCTCGCGCATCATCTTCCGCTCGCGCGGCGTGATGAACATCGTCGCCACGCCGCTGCGGCCCGCGCGTCCCGTCCGGCCGATGCGGTGCACGTACGCTTCGACGTCGTGCGGCACGTCGTAGTTCACGACATGCGTGATCTGCTCGACGTCGAGTCCGCGCGCCGCGACGTCGGTGGCCACGACGATCTCGATCGAGCCCGCGCGCAGCCGCCGGATCACGCTCTCGCGCTCCGACTGCTTCATGTCGCCGTGCATCGCCACGGCCGAGAAGCCGCGGCCTTCGAGCCGCTCCGCCAGTTCCGCCGCGCCGTTCTTCGTTCGGCGGAAGATCAGCGTCGCGTCGTTTTCCTCCAGCTCGAGGATCTGCGTCAGCACGTCGAGCTTCTGTCCTTCGGAGAGGTTGATGAAGCGCTGCTCGATCGCCGGCGTGGTCGTCGCCTTGTGCTCGATCGACACCCGCTCCGCGTCCGGCATGTGTTTCTGCGCGATGCGCAGCACCTCGGGCGGCATGGTCGCGGAGAAGAGGGCGATCTGCCGCGTCGGCGGCGCCTCGCCGAGGATCCGCTCGACGTCTTCGATGAATCCCATCTTCAGCATCTCGTCTGCTTCGTCGAGGACGATGAAGCGGATGGAATCGAGGCGCAGGCTCTTGCGCTCGAGATGATCGATGAGACGCCCCGGTGTGCCGACGACGATCTGCACGCCGCGCTCGAGGCGCTTGAGCTGATGCACGATCGGCGCGCCGCCGTACACCGGCAGCACGCTCAGCCCCAGCATGCCGTGCGCGTACGAATGCAGCGCCTCGGCGACCTGCATGGCCAGCTCGCGCGTCGGCGTGAGGACGAGCGCCTGCGTGGCGCGGTCGCCGACGTCGATCTTTTCGAGGATGGGCAGCGCGAATGCGGCGGTCTTGCCGGTACCGGTCTGGGCCTGTCCGATCAGGTCGCGGCCGGTGAGGAGAATGGGGATCGTCCGCTCCTGGATGGGCGTCGGCGCTTCGTAGCCGAGGGAGGTGAGTGTGGCCAGCAGGGAGTCGCGCAGCCCGAGGGCGGCGAAGGGTGAATCGCTCATGGGCGGATCATGGCACGGAAGCCGAGCTGCTGGAGCGACCACGCGAGATTCTGCGACGCGTCCGCCGATCCCGGCTGCAGCCGCAGCGCCTCGCGATTCGCCCACGCGGCGGCGAGCCAGTCGCGCCGCACGATCGCCTCGACGCCGGCATGGAACGCGGCGTCGTAGCCGGCAAATCGCGGCAGCGTCCGATCGTCGGGATTGATCTCGCGCATCGCTGCTTCCTGCGATGGGAGGTCGTTCGCCGCGATCGCCGCGGAGAGCCGCAGCAGCATCACGCGCGCGTCGGTGAACGCGGGACTGATGCGCAGCGCCTCGCGCACGTGCGAGACCGCCTCCGGCGCGCGTCCCTGCTGCACGAGCCAGCGCGCGTAGAAGTAGTGCGCGTTCGCGTCGGCATTGAGATCGAGTGCGCGTCGGAAGTGCTTCTCGGCCGCGATCTGATCGCCGAGCATCGCGGTGTTGATCCCCTCGTTGATCTCGAGCACGGAGTAATTCGGGACGAGCACCGCGGCACGCTCGAAGCTCGTGCGCGCGCCGGCGAAGTCGCCCTTCCCCATCTGCGTCAGTCCGTAGTTCATCCACGCCCGCCCGTTGCCCGGACTCTTCGCCACGACGTCCGCCCACAACGACGCCTCGGTTTTCCACGTCTCGTTGCGCGCGTGCGTGCCGAACGCGTGCGCGATGAGGATGACGACGGCGGCGGCCGTGAGCGCATCGTGCGACTGCACTTCGTCGACGACGAAGCAGACGACGGCGAGCACGAGTCCGATGTACGCGAAGAAGATGCGGTGCTCGTTCGAGACTTCGGCCAGCGGAAAGATCGACGTCGGAATCAGAGCGATGGCAAACCAGGAGAGCCCGAACGCGACCGCAGGCTTCCCGCGGCGGATGGCCCAGATGAGCAGCGCGATGAACGCGTAGCCGGCGATGGCGCGCGTGTCGTACCAGTGCTCGAAGAGGCCCATGTCGGTGTCGGCGGTGAGTCCGAGCGGCAGGAAGAAGAGGCGGAAGTAGTGCAGCCAGACGAACGGCTGCGTGATGAGGTAGTGGTACCGCGAGCCGCCGCCGCCCACCCATTCGGGGGCGTTCATGGAGTTGAGGAAGATGAGGAGGGCGACGCCGAGGATGAGGGAGGGGAGCGCGGCCCTGACACTCCCTTCTCCCCGCGCACGGGGAGAAGGTGCCGAAGGCGGATGAGGGGCGCGTGCCTGCTGCGATGAGAGAGCCCCCTCATCCGCCTGCGGCACCTTCTCCCCCGTGCGACGGGGGAGAAGGAGGTACTCGTAGGCGAACAACAGCGGCGCGAACACCACGAGCGGCGCCTTCGCCAGCGCGCCGATGGCCAGCGGCACGAGATACAAAAACGTCCGCCGCGCGAAGGGCGAGCGTTGATAGAGGATGAACGTCGCGAGCAGGCCGATCGTCGACAGCAGTTCCGATCGCGCGGAGATGAGGTTCATCGTCTCGGTGTTCGCGGTGTGGATGCAGAAGAGCGTGGCGCAGAAGAGCGCGATCCAGCGGCCGGCGATCGGCGTGAAGAAGACGGCCATCAGCGCGCCGGTGATCAGCATCAGCGCGATCTGCGTGATGTGGAACGCGCGCGGATTGAGTCCGTGTCCCGCCGCGTAATCGAGCGCGAGCGACAGCGTGACCAGCGGGCGATACGTGGAGTTCTGCGGCAGGCTGCTGAACGTGTGCGCGTCTTTGAAGAAGAGCGGGACGTTGCGCAGGCTGTGCAGGTAGACGTTGGTGACGATGACGTGGGAGTCATCGAAGTGGAAGGAGTTGTCGAGCGAGTTGGCGTACGCCGCCGCGATCAATGCGATCGCGGCGGCGCAGGCCAGTAGAAAGCTGTTGCGATTCACTTCTTCTGATTATCGAGGAGGATCTTCTCGAGACGTTCCAATCGTTGGCGCAGGTCGGCATTTTCCTGGCGCAGCGCGTCGATCTCCTGCTGCTGCGTCGTCGTCCGCGCGTCGAGCGCTTTCACGCCCGCCAACGCGACGCCGTCCGGATCGATCGTGGAGATGTGCTTGTCGTCTTCGCCGACGTGGAACGCGGCCATGAAGTCCTGCGCCATCGGGCCGATGTGGCGGATGCGCGCGTTCTGGGCCTTGTAGTTCCACGACAGGATCGGCACCTCGCGCAGGCGGCGCAGGATCTCTTCGCCATCGATGTCGGCGAAGTTCTCCTTCATGTTGCGGTCGGAGACGGACTGCCACGCTCCGCCGCCGCCAGGGAGCACGACACCGGCGGTGAGGCTGGAATTCGAGAAGAGCGTCGTCGAGCCGTCGCTGGCCATGGCCAGTTTGCTGTTGGTCAGCGTCAGGTTCGCCGTGATGCTGGTGAAGTTCAAGCCGGTGGTGAGCGCCGTGTTCGTGAAGAAGTAGGAGCCGTTGACGGCGCGGACGTTGAAGGAGTTCGCCACCGTCGGGTGGAACTGCGAAGTGGGATCGACGACCGAGGGTAAGGAGTAGACGATTGGCACCGAGGTGTCGGAGAAGACGAACGTGCCGGCTCGCGCTCCGCCGGCGCTCGACGAGGTCGATGCCCCGTAGCCGAGAGCGACCGATCCGAGACCGTTGGCGGTGACGCCTTCACCGAAGGCCGTCGTGCGAGGACCTTGTGAGACCGCCACCTTGCCCATGGCGAACGCGTGGTCGCCGTTCGCGCGCGTGTCCTCGCCGAACGCGACGGAGTAGTTGCCGACGTTATCTCCCGTGCCGTCCCACTCCGTACCGTTAACCCCGCCGGCGCGCAGGGCGGCCTTGTCGGCGAACCACATGAAGCGCGTGCCCGCGCCTTCGACCGGCGCACTGACGAAGTCGGTGGCCCCGTCGAAGGTGCCGACGGCGACGAAACTCCCGTCGTTGTCGACGCGGAAGCGCTGCCCGTCGTACGTCCCACCCGGGAAATCGCCGCTGGCGCCGAGCGTGAGGAGGGAGCTCGCATTCGGCGTACCGAGCGACGTCCCCGGGGCGGCGAGTTTGAGATTGATGAGCGAGTTCGTGCTGTTGGTCGCTTGCTGGGTAGCGGGGGCGAGTTGGACGACAGTGGTGATGTCGACGGTGCCGGTTGGGCCGGTGGATCCGGTTGGGCCGGTTGGGCCGGTTGGGCCGGTTACGCCGGTGGATCCGGTTACACCGGTTGATCCGGTCGCGCCGGTTGATCCCGTGACGCCCGTTGATCCCGTTGCACCGGTTGAACCCGTGGCGCCGGTCGATCCTGTTGCGCCGGTTGATCCGGTAGCACCCGTGCTGCCGGCCGCGCCGGTGACGCCGGTTGCGCCCGTTGCGCCGGTCGATCCTGTTGCGCCGGTTGATCCGGTGGCGCCCGTGCTGCCGGCCGCGCCGGTGACGCCGGTGGCGCCCGAGGCGCCGCTCGGACCGGTGGCGCCAATGTCACCGGTTGGGCCGGTCACGCCCGTTGGGCCGGTCACGCCGGTGGCGCCGGTGAGGCCGGTCGATCCCGTGGCGCCAGTCGATCCTGTTGCGCCGGTTGATCCGGTGGCGCCCGTGCTGCCGGCCGCGCCGGTGACGCCGGTTGCACCCGTGGCGCCGGTCGGACCGGTGGCACCAATGTCACCGGTTGCGCCGGTCACTCCCGTTGGGCCGGTCACGCCGGTTGCGCCGGTCAAGCCGGTTGCACCGGTTACGCCCGTCGCACCTGTGCTGCCGGTTGGTCCGGTCAGGCCCGTTGGTCCCGTGGCGCCGGTCAGACCGGTGGCGCCCGTGTCGCCGGTCAAGCCGGTCGCACCCGTTGATCCGGTCAAACCGGTCGCACCGGTGGCGCCGGTCGATCCAGTCGCACCGGCAAGGCCGGTCGGCCCGGTCACGCCCGTGGCGCCGGTCAAACCCGTGGCGCCCGTCGCACCGGTGCTGCCCGTTGCGCCGGCAAGACCTGTCGGTCCGCTTGCGCCGGTCGCGCCAGTTGATCCGGTCAGACCGGTGGCGCCGGTGGTGCCGGTGGCGCCCGTGGTACCGGTTGCGCCGGTCGATCCGGTCAAGCCGGTTGCTCCGGTCGCACCACTTACGCCTGTGGCGCCGGTCGCACCGGTGGCTCCGCTCTCCCCCATCAGGCCGCGCGGCCCGGTCGGCCCCGTCGCTCCCGTCGGTCCGACCACCCCGTCCGATCCGAGGAGCTCCTCGCGGAAGCCCATCTCGAAGCCCGAGGCGTCCTGGCTGCCGTTCGCGACCTGCGATCCGAGCACCAGGACGCGGCCGTCGCCGTCGAGCGCCTCGACACGCAGCGTGCCGTCGATCACATTTCCGCTCACCATCGTCGCCACGCTCAGCACGCGATGCTCCCACTGCTGCAGCGTCACGTTCGTCGTGCCGAGCGGCACGCCCGAATCATCGAGCACCGTCAGCTTCAGCACCACCGTCCCGCCGCCGGTCTCCACGAGAAACAGGTTGTAGCGGAAATCGGCGGAGTTCCGGACGCCCTGAAGGACGCCCGATTGCCCTTTCCCGATCCCGAACGCGGACGGAATTCCGGAGCTGAAGAGTCCCTGCGATCCGGCAACCGTCTGCCCGTCGTCCTGGTTGTAGATGCGCGACGACACCAGCAGCGCCTTCGGCGAGCGGATGCGCATCGCGCCGAGGCCGGTGATACCGAACAGCGACTCGGAAGCGTTCTCGTACACCTTCGTCGCGCCGGCCGGGATCACATCCGTCACCGTCGCCGGCGAGGGGTTACTCTGCCCGCTGCGGAGAAACGACAGCTGCACCGCGGCGCTGTCCGTCGTCGAGGGGTTCGTGATCCAGACCGTCGTGTAGAAATGGCTGCCGCCGGCGCCATCGACCCGCCCGACCGCCGGAAGAATCAGGTCCGTCCCGGCGAAACCGGCCTCGAGCATCGGCGCGGTGAGCCAGAATAGGGATAGAGCGATCGTGAGCCACGCGGTCGATTTTTTCATTGGATGTTCCTGGAGGGACAGCGGTTTGGACAGCGCAAATAATACCAAAAGCGAGCCGTTGACCTTCGGTCTCCTGCTGCTCGTCGCGGCCGCGATCCGCCTTTACGTCAACAATATCGTCCAATTCATGACCGAGGCGGACGAGGGGACGTACTTCGATTACACGAAGCGGCTCTTCGACGGCGGAATCGGGAACTACCCCGACCTCGTGCGAACCTACCTCGCCGACAAGGACATGTGGCTGATGCCGAGCCCCCTCCGCTGGTCGTGGCTCGGCACGACGTCGCTCGCATCATTGATATCAGGCGAGTGCACCTACCGCGTGCTCGCTACCGTCTCGACGCTCGCCGGCATCGCCGCGGTCTGGCTGACCTGGCGCCTCGGCCGGGAGCTGTTCGACGACCACATCGCCCTCGCCGCCGCCGCCCTCACCGCCACCTCCCCGCTCCAGCTCGCCCTCGGACGCCGCGCGCTGGCCGACGAGTTTTTCTGCGCCCTCTTCCTCGCCTCGTGCGCCTCGCTCCTCGCGTACCTGCGCACAAACCGCAACGCGTGGCTCGCCGCCTGGATCGTCTGCGCGACGCTCACCTTCGCCGCGAAAGAGCAGTTCCTCCTCGCCTATCCGGTCGTGCTTCTTTTCTGGTGGCTGCGCGGACGCTCGCTCGATTGGAAAACGCTGCTCGCCTGGGCTCTCCCCTGCTTCCTCTACTTCGCGGTGTTCTGCCTCCTCGCGCACGACGTGACGTCGTTCTTCAAAATCGCGCACCTCACGACGTCGACGATCGGCGCGGAGTATCCGGAGCAGTACCAGAACGGACCGCCGCAACGCTTGCTGATCGATTTCCTCGCCGTGTCGCCGCTGGTCATGCTCGCCGCGATCGCCGCCTTCGGACGACTGCGCAACGCGACGCTCAACGAGCGCCACCTCCTCGCTCTGGTCGGCGGCTTCTTCGTCGTGCACGCACTGCTGTCGTCGAAGAACCTTCGCTATATCGTGCCGGCCGATTCGCTCGTGCGCCTCGTCGCCGCGACATTCGCGTTGAACGAGCTGCGCGACCGGCGCTGGGTCGTCGCGTTGATTGCGATCAACGCCGCGGTCGAGTTGATGCTGTTCCGGACGCTGTTTTTCGTTGGCGGCATTTACGATCCGGTGACCGAGGAGTTGTTGCGGGTGTTGAAGATGCTGCCGCATTGATTCGCGGTCAACGCGCCTTGATCGCGCAGCCAGGCGATCAGCTCCTCGTTCTCCGACTCCTGCGCGACGTCGAGCGGCGTCTTGTGATCGTGGCCGATCCAGTTCCGATCGGCGCCCTGGCTCAGCAGATATTCGGCGACGTCACGGTGGCCGCCGCGGCATGCGTTCCAGAAGGCGTTCGTGATCTCGTCCGTCGAGAGTGCTCCATACCCCCGAACCTCGTCGAGCAGACCGAGCGCCGCGGCTTGCCAGAAAGTCGTCTTCGCTCCTCGCTCGAGCAGCCGGCGAGCGGCCTTCCATTGCGCGAAGATCACCGCGTCCGACATCGGAGGGCCGCCGGTGAAAATGGCACCCGGAACTTCGAGGTTCGCTCCCGCGTCCAGCAAGGCGTCGATCAGTGTGACGTCGTCGTTGCTCGCGGCCCAATGCAACGGTGTTTCCGCGGCTTCCACCCGGTCCGGGTGAGGCACTGACGCATTCACGTCCGCGCCGTAGCGCACCAGCAATTGCACCGTGCGCGCGCTTTCCGGCCGATGTCCGGGCCAGTCGGCGAGCACGTGCAACAGCGTCCGCCCGACTTGCCGCTCATCGACGATCCGCGCCGTGGCCAGTGCGGGCTCCTGCTTCAACAGCGCCTCGAGCTTCGACACATCGCCGTTGTGAATGGCGGTCACGACATCTGCAAATGGAATCTCGCTCATGGCCGTTCATTGTCTCCCGGACGTTCCGCATTACACTCTCCTCACACAACTTGCTCCGTCCACGCGTGCTGCTCATCGACGACGAATCGGTTCCACGGTTTGCCGTTCGTCGCTTCCTCACGTCGAAAGGGTTCGACGTCGAAGAGGCGGACGACTGTGCATCGGGGAAGGCGAAATTCCGCGCGTTCGGGCCCGACATCACCATCCTCGACTTCCGCCTTCCGGACGGCACCGCGCTGGAACTGCTGGCCGACTTCCGCGCGATCAGCGATGCGCCGGTGCTCGTGCTCACGGCGTACGCCTCGATCGACAACGCGGTCGAGGCGGTGAAGCTCGGCGCGGAGCAGTTCTTCACCAAGCCGGTGGAGCTCGACACGCTGCTCGTCGTGGTCAACCGCATCCTCGAAAACCGCCGCAACCAGCGGCAGGTGCTGGCCGGCGCGCAGGCGACGGAGCAACGCCAGCCGATCGATCCGTTCCTCGGCAACAGCGCCGTGATCGTCGAGCTGCGCGAGAAAGCGCAGGCCGTGCTGCGCACCGACAGCCCGGTGCTGATCCACGGCGAGACCGGCACCGGCAAGACCGTGCTGGCGCACTGGATCCACAGCCACAGCCGCCGCGCGGGCGAGGCGTTCGTCGATCTCAACTGCGCCGGCATCTCGCGCGAGTTCCTGGAGACCGAACTGTTCGGCCACGAGAAAGGCGCCTTCACCGGCGCGACCGCGACGAAACAGGGACTGCTCGAGATCGCGCACCGCGGCACGGTGTTCCTCGACGAGATCGGCGACATGGACTCGCAGGTGCAGGCCAGCCTGCTGAAGGTCCTCGAAGAAAAACGCTTCCGCCGCCTCGGCGACGTGAAGGACCGCAGCGTCGACGTGCGCCTCCTCGCCGCGACGCATCGCGACTTCCGCGCGCTGGTCGAGCAGCAGAGTTTCCGTACCGACCTCTATTACCGCATCAGCACCCTCGAGCTCTTCGTGCCTCCGCTGCGCGACCGCGGCGACGACATCCCGGCCATCGTCGAGCGGATCCTCGCCCGCCTCACGCGCGACCTCGGACGCGGACCGGTCTCGTTGACCGACGACGCCGAGCGCGTGCTCCGCCGATACGACTGGCCGGGCAACATCCGCGAGCTGCGCAACGTCCTCGAGCGCGCGCTGCTGCGCACCGAGGCCTCGAAGCTCGATGCCTCGTCGCTCGTGATGCCGGTGGACGTCTCGGCACCTGCGGCGGCGATGATCCCCGTCCGCCGCAGCGGCACGCTCGACGACGTGGAGCGCGAGTACATCGAAGAAGTGCTGCGCGAAGAAAACGGCGTGATCGACCGCGTCGCCGCGCGGCTCGGCGTGTCGCGCAGCGCGGTGTACTACAAGGCGCGGAAGCATGGCATCGAGATCGCGAAGACGCGCGGCTGACACGGCGTATCAATTTTAGAAATCAGCACGCTGAAATCAGCACAGCCACCACTCCTTCCATCCCACCAAAAATGCCAAAGTACTGATTTAAAACCGTTTACAAATCAGGCACGCGTGGCAGTCCGGTTGCTCTAGTGGCAACCCGTGAACAAACGCTTACTGGTCATCGACGACGAAGAATCCATCCGCCACGCGCTGGCCCGTTACTTCCGGCGCATCGGCTACACCGTCGATTGCGCGCAGGAGCTCGAAGAGGCCGAGGCGCTGGCGACGCACATCGAATACACGCTGGTCATCGCCGACCTCTCGCTCACCGACAGCGGGTACGAAGGGCTCGAGATCCTCCGCTATCTCCGCTCCACCTGCCCGAAGGCACGCGTCATTGTCCTCACCGCCTTCGGCTCGCCGCTGCTCGAGCGCGAGGCGTATCGCCGCGGCGCGCACGCCATGCTGGCCAAGCCGCACTCGCTCGACGGCATCGCGCGCATCGCCTCGGAGCTGCTGGCCGCCGGAGGTGCGCAATGAGAGAGAGCCTCCTCGATCAGCTGCACGTGCCCGGCGCGATCCGCGTCGAGTTCCAGCCGATCGTCTCCGTCGCCGGCGACAGCACCACGCTCTACGCCTACGAAGCGCTCGTGCGCGGTCCGCGCGGCACGAGCATGGAGCGGCCGGACGTGATGTTCGAGTACGCGCGCCGTAAGTCGGTCGAAGCGCAGCTCGATCTCGTCTGCATCGCCGAGATCCTCGGCGCGACCGGAGCGCTCCCCGGCTCACCCTCCATCTCCATCAACGTCCACGGCTCGACGATGACCAACATCTCGAACTTCCCCGAGATCCTGTTCGATCTCGCGGAGTCGCAAGACATCGCGCCCCAACGGCTCATGCTGGAGATCGTCGAGCATCGCGCGCCGTGGTCGATGGACATCCTCCGCGCCACGCTCGACGAGCTGCGCGCCGCCGGCGTGCGCATCGCGCTCGACGACCTCGGCGTCGCCGCGTCGAACTACCGGATGATCGTCGACTGCCGTCCCGATCACCTGAAAGTCGACCGCTACATCGTCAGCGGCTGCAGCAGCGATCCGTATCGCCTCGCCGTGCTCCGCTCCATCGTCACGCTGGCGCAATCGTGCGCCGCGATTCCCATCGCCGAGGGAGTGGAGGAGCAGTGCGACCTCGACGTCATCCTCGAACTCGGCATCGACAAAGTACAGGGCTGGATCTTCGGCCCCAGCCGCCCCGCCTCCGAAATTGCCACGCTCGAAAGGACAGCCTCATGAAGAAAAAAGTATTGCTCGTCGACGACTCCAACACGGTGCTGCTGATGGAAAAGATGATCCTGGCCAAGGGACCGTACGACATCGTCACGGCGCGCGACGGCGCGGAGGGGATCGCCAAAGCGAAGAGCGAACGGCCCGACGTGATCCTGCTCGACGTGATGATGCCGAATCTCGACGGCCTCTCCGCCTGCGCCGCGCTGCGCGCCGATCCCGACACCGCGCACATTCCGATCGTGATGGTCACCACGCGCGGCGAACAGGCCAACATCGAGACCGCCTTCCGCAACGGCGCGAACGACTACGTCACGAAACCGATCAACGGCCTCGAACTGCTCACCAAGCTCGAATACATCCTCGGGGAGAGCGCGGCGTAACCGCGCCACCGCGCCAGCAAGGAGAACTCATGTCCGAAAACACCCGTCCCTTCATCCAGAAAATCGTGAATGACGCACGCGAGTACGTGCAGTCGCTGCTCGACGAGAACAAGCGGCTGCACGATCTGCTCGCCGGCATGCAGGAAGAGAACCGCCGCGCGTCGGCGCGCTACGTGGAAGTCGAGCAGCAGAACACCAACCTGGCGAACCTCTACGTGGCGAGCTATCAGCTGCACGGCACGCTCGACCGCCAGCGCGTCCTCGGCGCCATCCAGGAAATCATCATCAACCTCATCGGCTCCGAGGAGCTGGCCATCTGGGAGCTCGACGCGGAGCGCGAAGAGCTCAACCTCGCCGCATCGTTCGGCATCGACGAAGTGGCCTGGCATTCCATCCCGATGGATTCCCAATCCGGGATCATCGGCCTCGTCGCGGTTACCGGCGAGCGCTTCGTCGCCGGGCGCACCGAAGTACGGCCGTCGGGCCGCGAAGCGCGCCTCACCGCCTGCATCCCGCTCAAGCTCGACGACCGCGTCATCGGCGCGATCGGCATCTTCTCGCTGCTCGGGCAGAAGGAAGGACTGGAGCCGGTCGACTTCGAGCTCTTCGATCTCCTGGCCAGCCACGCGGCGACGGCTCTGTACTGCACGCGGCTCGCCGAGGTGACGGTGTGAGCGCAATGCCGAACGACGTGGCGCGGCTGGCGAAATATCTGCAGCCCGGCCAGCTCGTGGTCTCCGCCACGCCGATGGTCGTCACCACGATTCTCGGCTCGTGCGTCGCGGTCTGCCTGTGGGACTTCCGCGCGCGCGTCGGCGGCATGAATCACTTCATGCTGCCGCACTACTCGGGCAACGCCCTGCAGTCGGCGCGCTTCGGCAACGTCGCGATGCAGGAACTGATCGACAAAATGACCGCGGCCGGCGCGCGCCTGCCGTTCCTCCGCGCCCGCGTTTTCGGCGGTGCGTGCATGTTCGCGGCGATGACGAGCGCCGCAAACCTCGGACAGAAAAACATCCAGCTCGCTCTCGATTTCCTCTCCCTGCGCGGCATCGACATCGTGCAGACCGACGTCGGCGGCGACCGCGGACGCAAGCTCCGTTTCCATACGGACGAAGGTGAAGCATGGCTGAATTTGATCTGAACCAGGACGAGCTCCTGGCCACGTTCGCGGACGAAGCGGCGGAAGAAATCGTCGCGCTGGAGAACGGTCTGCTCGCGCTGGAGACCGCGCCGCACGACGACGAGCTGCGCCGCGACCTGCTGCGTTACGCGCACACGCTGAAGGGCAACGCCTCGTGCGTCGGCCTGACCAGCCTGACCTCCATCGCACACGCTTACGAAGAGCTGCTCGAGCGGATCGACGGCAATGACGTGGAGGCCGATCGCGCGCTCATCGCGCTCCTCCTCGCCGGCATCGACTGCTTCCGCAAGATGCTCGCCGGCAACCTGAAAGCGACGACCAACGGCGTGGCGAACGCCAACGCGAGCACCAAACGCTCGCTGCGCGTCTCCTCCGACCGCCTCGATCGCATGCTCGATCTGTCGGGCGAGATCTCCATCGCCCGCGGCCGCGTGCAGCAGCTGCTCGCGACCGACAACCTCGAGGACCTCGTCGAGACCGAGCGCGGACTCGACTTCCTGCAGAACGAACTGCAGGAGCTGATCATGCGCGCCCGGATGGTGCCGGTCGGTCCGCTCTTCCGGCAGTACGCGCGGACCGTCCGCGACGTCGCGGCGGCGCACGGCAAGAACGCGCGCCTCGTCACCACCGGCGACGACGTCGAGATCGACACGACCGCCGTGGAGATGCTGCGCGATCCGCTCACGCACATGATCCGCAACGCCATCGATCACGGCATCGAAATGCCGGAGAAGAGGCTGGCCGCGGGCAAGCCGGAGGTCGGAACGATCCTCCTCCATGCGCATCACGAAGCGGGCAGCGTCATCATCAAGGTGACGGACGACGGCGCCGGACTCGATCGCGAGGCCATCGCCGCACGCGCCGCACGCCTCGGCCTCGATGCGAGCGACGACCGCGCCATCTTCGAAAGCGGCTTCTCCACCAGCGACGAAGTCACCGATCTCTCCGGCCGCGGCGTCGGCATGGACGTGGTGCGGCGCGCCATCGAAGCACTGCGCGGCACGATCCGCGTGGAGAGCCGGCCGGGCGAAGGAACGACGTTCACCATCCGCCTGCCGCTCACGCTCGCCGTCATCGACGGCTTCGGCGTGAGCGCCGCCGGCGAGACGTGGGTCGTGCCGATGAGCAACGTCCTCGAATGCGTCGAGCTGCCGCCGGGCGACGTGCGCGGCCAGCGCAGCGGCGTGCTGCTGCTGCGCGACGAGATCGTCCCGTACGTCCGCCTCCGCGAGCTGTTCAATGTGGGGCGGGCTCTCCAGCCCGCCCAGGACGGGTCGGAGGACCCGTCCCACATTCGCGAAAACATCCTCGTCGTGCAACACGACGGCGCGAAAGCAGGGCTCGTCGTCGACGAGCTGCACGGCGCCAGTCAGGCCGTCATCAAACCGCTCGGCGACTACTTCGCCGAGGTGCCGGGAATCGCAGGGTCATCGATTCTCGGCAGCGGACGGGTCGCCTTGATCCTCGACGTCCGCGCCATCCTCGACCGCATGGAGCAGGAATATGCAACAGAGTAACGATCAGTACCTCACCTTCTTCATCCGCAGCGAGGAATACGCCGTCGGTATCCTCCGGGTGAAGGAGATCATCGAGTACGAGAGCGTGACGCGCGTGCCGGCCACGCCGGTGCACGTCCGCGGCGTGCTCAATCTGCGCGGCACCGTACTGCCGGTCATCGATCTCGCCTCCAAGTTCGGACACGGCGAGACCGACACCACGCGCACCACCTGCGTGATCGTCGCCGAGACGCGTCTCGACGACGGCATGCTCACCGTCGGTCTGCTCGCCGATTCGGTGTCGAGCGTCATCGACATCGCCTCGGACGCGATCGAGCCTCCGCCGCCGTTCGGCACCAACATCCGCGTCGATTTCCTTACCGGGATGGGGAAGCTGGAGGGACGTCTCGTCCTGATCCTCGACCTCGACCGCATCCTCTCACCCATCGAGCTCGAACAAATCGCCGTCTGAAAGGGACACGACAATGCTGCAACAGATCACCATCGGCAAACGGCTCTTCGCCGGATTCTTCATCCTCCTCGCTTTCGTCCTCATCGTCGCCGCCGCGGGGCAGTGGGCGCTCACCTCGAGCGTCGACACCGCGGAGCAGGTACTGAACGTCGACTTCGCCACCAACAGCGCGGCCAATGACGTAAACATCGCGGTGCTCGACATGCGCCGCTTCGAGAAGGACCTCTTTCTCAACATCGGCGACCGCCAGAAGGAAACCGACTACTTCTCCAAGTGGGACGCCGCGCGGCGGAAGCTCGACGAGCACCTCGACAAGCTGGAGCAGACCGACCACGACGAATCGGATCGCGCGGTGATCCGCCAGATCCGCGGCGACATCGGCTTGTACGTCCCCGCGCTGCAGGCCATCGCGCAGCAGATCACCGACGGCAAGCTCAAATCGCCCACCGCGGCGAACAAGGAGATCGCGCCGGTCAAGGACCACATCCGCGCGGTCGAAGAGGCGACGCAGACGCTCGACGAGACCTCGACCAAACGGATGCTGGACAAGAAGAAAGTGATCGTCGAGGTGGAGAGGAACGCGCGGGTCATCACCGCGGTCGTCACCGCCCTGGCGCTGCTGCTCGCACTCATCATCGCCATCGGCATCACGCGCAGCATCACCCGTCCGATCCTCGAGGCCGTGGAAGTCGCGGAACGGCTGGCCCTCGGCGACGCCGACGGCTCGCTCAAGATCCGCGGCCGCGACGAATGCGCCCAGCTCCTCACCTCGATGCAGAAGATGATCGACGCCAATGCGAAGATGGTCGGCGCCGCGCAGAGCATCGCCGGCGGTGAGCTCGGCGTCTCTGTCACCATGCGCTCCGACCGCGACACTCTCGGCCAGGCGCTCTCCCGCATGATCAGCCGTCTCGTCGAGATCATCGGCGAAGTGCGCTCCGCCGCCGGATCTCTCGCCACCGCCGCCGGCCAGGTGTCATCGACCGCGCAGTCGGTATCGTCGGGCAACAGCCAGCAGGCCGCCGCGGTGCAGGAAACGACCGCCAGCCTCGAGCAGATGAACGCCTCGATCGCGCAGAACGCCGACAACAGCCGCCAGACCGAATCGATGGCTTCGAAGGGAGCGCGCGATGCGGAGGAGAGCGGCGGCGCGGTGCGCGAGACCGTCGACGCGATGAAGTCGATCGCCGAGAAGATCTCGATCATCGAGGAGATCGCCTACCAGACCAACCTCCTCGCGCTCAACGCGGCGATCGAAGCGGCGCGCGCCGGAGAGCATGGCCGCGGCTTCGCCGTCGTGGCCACGGAAGTACGCAAGCTCGCCGAGCGGAGCCAGACGTCGTCACGCGAGATCAGCTCGCTGGCCTCGAACAGCGTCCGTGTGGCCGACCGCTCCGGTTCGTTGCTGTCCGATCTCGTGCCCTCCATCCGCAAGACCGCGGAGCTGGTGCAGGACGTCGCCGCGGCGTCGAACGAACAGGCTGCCGGCGTGGCGCAGATCAACCAGTCGCTTGCCCAGGTCGATCAGGTGACGCAGCGCAACGCGTCCGCGGCCGAGGAGCTCGCCGCGACCGCCGAAGAGATGGCGGCCCAGGCCGAAGCTCTGCAGAACCTCGTCAGTTTCTTCAGGATTGCCGGATCGGCGGAACAGCGGCCCCACGTCCCGGCAACGAGCCCCGCCTCCCACGCCCGCCCGCTCATGCCCATGACTGCAGCCGCCCGGTCGATGACCGATTTCCACGCCTTCTAAGCGGTCGACCCACATGAGCAACCTCACCACCACCGATTCCCGCCTCGCTAATCCCGAGGCGGGGATCTCCTCCGGAGTGCGGGTGACACCATGAGCAACCTCACGACCAAAGATTTCCGCCTCTATCAGGGCCTCGTGCACCGGGAGGCGGGAATCTTCCTCTCCGATCAGAAGCGGGCGCTTCTCATCGGACGGCTCGCTCCGCGCATGCGCGCGCTCGGGATCACGTCGTTCGCGACGTACTTCGAGCACGTGCAGAACGACGCGGACGAGCTGGTCCTGATGCTCGACGCGATCTGCACGAACGAAACACATTTCTTCCGCGAGCCGAAGCAGTTCGCGTTTCTCGAACAGCAACTGATCCCGGCGTGGCGCGCACAAGGGCGCCGCAGCGTGCGCGTCTGGAGCGCCGGCTGCTCCACCGGCGAGGAGCCGTACTCGATCGCCATGTCGCTCGCGTACCACCTGCCGGGGGCGGCCATCGACGTCCTCGCCTCCGATCTTTCGACGAAAGTCCTGGCCCGCGCGTCCGCCGGCATCTGGCCGATCGAGCGCGCGGAGGAGATCCCGGTCCACTACCGCAAGGCATTCATGTTCCGGGGACGTGGATCGCAGGAAGGAAAGATGGCCGCACGTCCGGAACTGGCGGCGATGATCCGCTTCCAGCGCATCAACCTCCACAACGAGCGCTATCCGCTCGGCGAACGGTTCGATCTGATCTTCTGCCGCAACGTGCTGATCTACTTCGACGCGCCGTCGAAGCAGCAGGTCATCGACCGGCTCCTCGACCGCCTCGATCCCGCCGGCTATCTCTTCCTCGGACATTCCGAAAGCCTCAACCAGTGCCCGCGCGTGCGGTCGGTCGGACCGACGATCTACGCGCAGAAGGAGTGCGCATGAGCGGCATTCACGTCCTCGTGGTCGACGATTCGGCGCTGGTGCGCCAGGCCTTCTCGATGCTGCTGGCGCGCAGTTTCAGCGTCGAGACCGCCGCCGATCCGCTCATCGCCGAGCGCAAGATGACGAAGCAGAAGCCGGCGGTCATCGTGCTCGATCTGCAGATGCCGCGCGTCGACGGCATGACGTTTCTCCGCCAGATCATGCAGCGCGATCCGATCCCCGTCGTGATCTGCTCGACGGCCGCGGAGCGCGGCAGCGAGACCGCCCTCCGCGCGCTGGAGGAAGGGGCCGTCGACCTGATCCTCAAGCCGCAGATCGGCGTGCGCGAGTTCATCGAGGAGTCGTCGACGCTGCTGATCGACACCATCACCGCCGCCTCGCAGGCGCGCGTCGGACGCACCGCCCCGCCGCGCCCGCGCCTCGCGCTTCCGCCTGCAGTCTCAGGGCCGCGCGTGATCGCGGTCGGCGCGTCGACCGGCGGCACGGAGGCGCTGCGCGAGATGATCGAAGCGCTGCCGTCGAACGCCCCCGGGATGCTCGTCGTGCAGCACATGCCCGAGGGGTTCACTGCCGCATTCGCGAAACGGCTGAACGAGACGGCGAGCGTCGAGGTGAAGGAAGCGGTGTACGGCGACGCGGTGCTGCCGGGCCGCGTGCTGATCGCGCCGGGCAATCACCACATGCTGCTGCGGCGCAGCGGCGACCGCTATTACGTGCAGGTATCGAACGGCCCGCTGGTGTCGCGGCACCGGCCGAGCGTCGACGTGCTCTTTCGATCGGTGGCCCAGGCCGCCGGGGCGAACGCCGTCGGCGTGATCCTCACCGGCATGGGCGACGACGGCGCGGAGGGCCTGCTCGAAATGCGCGAGGCCGGCGCGCGCACGCTGGCGCAGGACGAAGCGACGAGCGTGATCTTCGGCATGCCGAAGGAAGCGATCGCCCGCGGCGCGGTGATGCAGGTGCTCCCGCTCCCGAAAATCGCCGGCGCGATCATGAACATGTAGCCGTCACGCCGGCAACCGGATCGTGATCCGCGCGCCCCCCTCCGCCCGGTTCGATGCGCTCACGGTGCCGTCGTGCTCCTCGACGATCTTCTGCACGATGGAGAGCCCGAGGCCGGTGCCGCGCTCGCGGCGGGTGAAGAACGGCTCGAAGACGTGCGCCGGCTCGCCGGGGGCGAAGCCTTTCCCCTCGTCATCGACGCGGATCTCGATGAAGTCGCGGCCGGCGTGCAGCAGCGGCTCGCCGGAGATCGTCACCACCGATCCGCGCGGCGAATGCTGCAGCGCGTTGTCCACCACGTTCTCGAACACCTGGCGCAACCGCTCGCGGTCCATCGGGATGCGCACCTCCGGACCGACGCAGTTCCGCATCTCCACCGCCACCTCGCCGGCGGAGCTCCGGCGGCTCGCCAGCACCTCGCTGATCAGCGAATCGAGCGGACCCGGCTTGCGCGTCACCGCCACCGGCCGGCCAAACTCCAGCAGCTCCTTCATCAGCCGCGACAACCGCCCCACCTGCTCGCGCAGCGTCGCTGCCATCGCCTGCAGGTCGGGCGTGCTCATCTCCTCGCCGTACGCGTCGAGCGTCGCCGAGATGCCGAACAGCGGATTGCGCACCTCGTGGGCCACGCCGCCGACCAGCTTCCCCATCGCCGTCATCGTCTCGCTCCGGCGCAGCGACTCCTGCAGCGCGACGATGCGCGTGATCTCCCAGAACACCACGATCTGCGAATGATCGGGACTGTTGGGAAAAAGCGGATTGACGCTGACGTCCCACATCCTCCCATCGCCGTCGTGCCGGATCACATCGACGTTGCGCCCGACCAGCTCCTCCTCCGACGCGCCGGCGAGCGTGGCCGCGGAGCGATTGAGCCGCTGGATCACGCCGTCGCCGTCGGTGATCACGATCGGCGTCGAGACGCTGTCGAACGTCTGCCGCCATTCGATGGCCGACTGCCGGATCGCGTCGCGCAGCCGCTGCCGCTCCGCGTCCGCCTTGCGCTGTTCCGTTACGTCGAGACCGGTGCCGACGATATACGGCTGGCCGCCGATCTCCATCCGCTTCCCACCCAGATGCAGATCGCGCGTCCCCTCGGGCGAGAAATAGCGCGCGTCGGTCTCCGCGAAGCCGCGCCCGTCGAGGATCTCGCGAATGCACTGCAGCACGTTGGCGCGATCGTCGGGATGCGTGAGGTGCTCGAGGATGTAGCGAGGCTTGCGATCGCGCATCGTCTCGAGTCCGAAGACCAGCTCCGCCGCCTTGTTCCAGCGGACGAACTTCCCGTGGCGGTCCTGCACGAAGAAGATCTCGTTCACGACGTCGAGCGCGGTATCGGTGAAGTCATGCTCCGCCTTCACCGCGCCGACCATCGCTTCGATCGACGTCCGCAGATGATCGAATTCATCGGTGCCCGCCGCGCCGAGCGGCTCGCCCGGCGCACCCGCGCTCACCGCGCAGGCGTAGCTATCGATCTCCATCAGCGGACGCAGCACGGTGCGGTAGAGAACCAGGTAGATCGACAGCACGAGGATGACGTCGATGACGATGATCGTCGCGATCATGGTCAGCAGCGCCTGGCGCAGCTGCCTCTCGATGATCTTCGGCGTCGTGTAGAGCTGCACCGTGCCGATCCGCTCGCCGCCGAAGACGATCGGCCGCTCCTCGGCCAGCAGCCCCGCGGTGCGAATCGGTCCGTTCGTCGTCACCAGCCTGCGAAGCGCATCGCGCATGCGTGCATGTCTCGTCCCCGCCGCGTCCACCACCACCGCTTCGATCGGCGCGGCGTCCTGCTGGCTGTCGAGGATCTTGTCGATCTGCGCGCGGTCGATGTTCCACACCGGCAGCGCGAGCGCGGCCGCGAGCTCGTCCGCCTGCGCGTCGCCGACGCGGCGAAGACGGGCCATCTCGCTGGAGCGGCGGCCGAGATAGTCGACCACGCCGAACGCCCCGAGGACGAGCGTCGTCACCGCGACGAGGATCGCGGCCACGACGACACGCACCGAACGCCTCACCGGTACGTCTGCGGATCGAACCAAAGGCGCTTCTCCTTGAACGGCGTCTCGGGACCGGCGTTCGGATTCGGGATGCTGAACAGTTTGCGCTCCTTCAGGCGGAGCTCGATGATTTTGTGCCGCTGGTATTTGTCGAAGATGCGGTCGTACGTGCCGTCCGCGATCATCATCCGCATCCCCTCCTCCGCCCGCGCCGCCAGCCGCCGCCCCTCGGGCGTTTTCGGGAACCAGAAATACATCGGCAGCGGGTAATAAAAAAGGATGTCGTCCTCGATGCCGAGGTCGGGCATCTTCTGTTTGCGCTGCTCGTATTCGTCCAGCACCTCGACCGCCGCGCGAAGAAAAATGTCGAAGCGTTTCTGCACCAGCATCTCGAACAGCCCGTCGTAGCTCGAGCCGGTGACGACCTTGAAGCCGCTGTGGCGCAGGATGCCGACGTCGATCCAGCCGAGCCCGAGGCCGTAACGGAACCTGCGCAGGTCATCGAGCGACCGGATGTTCGCAAAGCGCGGCTTGTCCTCCTTGCGGATGAGAAACACGCAATAGCCGCCGAGGTTCTTGTCCACCGGGATGCGGATCGGAATCAGCGTTTTTTCGAAGTCCGGCGAGGTGCTGAGATACATCACCGTCAGCTTCCCGGTCGCATGTTTCAGCTCGAACGCCTGCCGCTGTTCGGTCATGAATTCCGACGGCACCATGCGATACGGCCCCCACTTTTCCTTCGTCCGCTCCAGCGCCGTGCGGAGGATTTCCCAGTGATAAACGTAGCGCACGTCGAGCGCCGACTCGGGCCGGTGATAGACGTACGTCATCGGCGCCGGAGGTGAAGCCGGCGCCGATGCGAGGAGGCTGACAATGAGTGCGGCGATGAACCGCATGGGGCGATTATCCGCTCATCCTTCCGAAGTTGTCGGTAGGGGCCGGGGCGTCGGCGAACCCTCCTGCATCAAATGCCGGAATCATCGAAGCTCGAATCGATCGAACGCTGGACGCGCATCCTGTCTGCCGTGGCCATTCCGGTGATCATCGCCTTTTACGCCAACTCGTGGAATCAGGCGCAGCAGGCGAAGACGCTGCAACGCGATTACGTGCAGATGGCACTGGCGATCCTGCAGAACACCGAGGTCAAGGCTCCCGAGCTCCGGGCGTGGGCGGAGGCGCTCCTGGAGGAGAATTCTCCGACACCGCTCTCGCACGATCTCGCGCACAAGCTGGCCTGGGGATTAGTCACAATGAGCGGCCGCCCCTCCCGCAACATGACCGAAACCGTTGCGATCTTCAGCCAATCCGACACACTGCAGGCGAAGAACGGTCAGGTCACGGCGATCTCGTACCTGCACGCACTCGGCGCGCACATCGTGGACATCATTCCCCGTACGAGCAGGATCGTACTGAAGAGCAACTCGGCCTTATACGAAGGGCGCGCGGCGCGGCCCACGGTCAGTCAAAACTTTCTCACGCAGATGGACACCGGAGGTCAGCCTTCGAGCTACACGATTGTTTTCGACCGGCCCGTCGAGAGCGTGACGGTCACGCGCCCGAGCCTCTATGCCGCGTCGCCGAGCGGCGTGACTCATCCGGCGTGGACGATGACTGCTCTCGATGAACACGGAACACCGGTCCAGACGATCGGAGAGCCGCTCATTAAACATCTGGATCTCCGTAATCCTGTCCTCGCGCAGGACTTCACCGTGCACGCACCGCATCACAACGTGATCTCGGGCATCCGCATCACCGCCGATCCGCGTAACGAGAAGGGCGTACCGTTTGCCGCGTTCGATTCGGTGGTCATCGAACAATTGGTGTTCGCCAGAGTCGAAGGACAGCCCTGACGCCGTCCCTCAGAACCGCGCTCCGAGCGAAATCCGATACGTCCGCGGACGCTGATAGGCGAGATCGTTGAGCGGCTGGCCGAAATTCGGGGCGAGCTGGTAATTCGCTTTCATCGCCGTGCATTGTGCCGCGGGGGCGCCTTGCGGACACTCCACCGGCGTCGCGCTGCGGGGATCGAAGGGCGCGAAGGCGGGCGACGTCGCGGCGGTGCTGTAGAGTTCTACGCGACGAAGAATGCGACCCGCGATCGCATTCACTGTCCCCCACACGAGATGCATGCGATACGCAATCGCATGCATGCGGCCGGCGATGGCAAGCGCGCCGCGCGCGCCGGCATGAATACGACCGCCGACCGGATGAACTGTCCTCCAGATGAGATTGGCGCCATGCGCGATGGCATCAATTCGATGGCAGATCGCATGGATTCGCTCCGTGAACGCGTGAAGGCGACGGCGCGACATCTGCGTTTGGATCGGTGGTCGCATGATCAGCGAGCGTGAGCACGAGTTTCCCCTCTTCAGCCGCAACGAGTACACGGTAGCCGGGATGAAAACCGTACTGTTGCAGCCACTCGCCGGACATGCACACATACGCGACCGGCGCGCACCGATCGATCCCGCGGTGCAACAGGCGATTCCGTGCGGTGATGGTGAACGCACGCGGACGCCACGGCATCTCATGCGATGGCCGATTTCGGATTCGGCACGTTCATCATCTCGTCGCCGCCGCTCGCAATGATCAACACACCTGATGCATCTCTTCACCCAAAGGCCACGTGAGAGCGGCTGCGAAACTCGGAATCGCACGCCGGAGGTCGCGGGTTCGAGCCCCGTCGGCCCCGCCAAAATAAAGCTCGCATGCGCCGCGACTGGCGTTTTGCGTTTCTGCGGGGTGCTTTAGAAAGTCGCAGACTCGCACGGTTACTCGCAAGGTCCAGAAATTGGCGCTGGAAGATCGCCGCAGACCCGCGACCAAAAGGGCTGCCGTGTTCCGCGCTTGCGCGCCGATGTTCCACGAAAAACAACGAACCGGGAGCACACTTTAGAAGCGAGCGCGAAGCAGCGGCGAGAGCGTAAGGTGTGGCGTGGTTGCACTGCGCTGTGATGCGTGCGCGCGACGGGATATGCACGTCGGGCCGTTTCTATCCAAGCACCAATTCCTGCAGCACTTCAGGCTTGATGTCGAGTAATGGCGGTTGACTGTGTGGACACTCGTGTTCCCATCATCTTCACGACCGCGAGCAGGTGAGCTGGCGTCTTGTCGCGCTGCGCGGTGTGGGACACGTCGGTGTGCGGAAGTTGAAAAATATCCGTTCTTCCCTTCCAATTCGCGGCCGAGCATGACCCTGGCAATCTCCAGAACCGCCCCCACTGCTTGCGGATGTTCCCGTAGGGGCTTGCCGGTGTCAGGGTTGAAGCGGCTCGGAGTGCGGCCGGGATGCGACGGGCGAATCTCGAGCAGGTATTCGACAAGCTCTTCGCAAGCGCCCTTCGGCGTCGATGCCTGTTGATTCAGTGCGGACCCGTCGTCGTTCCGGAGACTGTCGTCACGGTTCCAGGCCTGAATAAGCCGAGTGTCATGGTCGTATCACCTGGGCCTTTGTCCGCTACAAAAGAGAACGTGTACGTCGTTCCCCATGTAAGCGGATTCGACGCTGTCGACCACGACACGGCGTTCGCCGAGGAGCTGCCGACCCACGATGCATTGTCGAGCGGTACATGGCCGGGCGTGTTGATGATCTCGTGATGTTCCGGCGCATGGAAGTAGAGATCGGTGACCGTCGTGCCGGCTGGGATGCTGATCTGGAATGAGCTGATCTGGCGATCCATGTCGATGTTCAGCAACGCATAGTCGTAGCGCCAACGGCCGCCGCCGAGATCGCGCGACTTCGCGGCGAGAACTGCGCGGCCATCGGGAGAGACCATCTCCTTCACGGGAATCTGCTGCGCGAGCAGTGTCTTGCGCGCGCCTGTCCATGCGTCGATCGCGAACCCGATATTCGGCGGATTCGTTTCATCCGACATTTCAAAGTCCCACGCAGTGCCTGGCGTGCCGGAGCGATAAACAATCGGTTTCCACGCCGCGTTGTTCATGACGTTCATGTCCTGGTAGTGAACGTAGTACGCCTCGCCGACATACGTCGCGTTGCCATTGGTTGCCTGATCGAGATCGGCGTCGCGAACCTTCATCAGGTGATCGATCGGACCGTGAGCATGTACCGGCGCGTTTAGATGGGAATTCGTACTGTCCCAGAAGCCAGCCCACGGGTCGATCTCGGAGCGAGGTGCGAGGTACCGGACATTTGCGTTTGTATTCGCGCCATAGGTGTCGGTGCATCCGACACCTAGTCGATCTGCGAACGTTGTGAAGTCACAAGTCCCACCACATTGGTCATTCGATGCTGCGTAAAACCCATGCTTCACCCAACTCTCTCCGATCTGCTCGAAGCGGTCATCTCGAATGCGGTGGACGTTCAGCACGATATAGGGATGCCTCCAGTCGGGTTGTTTCCACCAGCCGAGAGGAGCGTTACCGATGTTCCACGAGGTCGTGGTCATCGAAAACGCGGCAAGATCGCCGTCACGGCCGAAATACGAGAACGCGTCGAGCGAGCAGAACGTGAGATCGGCGTTCGGCACCGTGGCCACCTGTGCGGGAGTCTTCGCATTAGGATCCGCCGCTCCCTGCTTCACGCTGATGCTGAACGCGAGTATGCCGATCGGATAGATGCCGGGAGCGAGACCGAGCTGGCGCGCGCCAGCATCACTGAGAAGCAGCGGAGTGGGAGAAAGCCGCAGCGTTCTTGATTCGGGAGAAAAGTTTAGCGTGTCTGCCGATGCGGTCATCAACGCCTGGGCCGGAGCTTCTGCGCTGGCAACCAGCAGCCGCTTCTGTGCGCTCGCAAGATCGAAGGTGATCCAGAAATCATTAAGCTGGAGAATATGCGCGCGAGCGGACATCTGAAGCCGGCCGACATTGCGCAGTTCTCCTTTTACGTCGACGATGGAGTGATCCGCACCGGTGGTCATCGATCCGAAGCGTGGCTTGATGACGAACCCGAGGCCAGAGGCGACCTCGGAAGGATCGCTCGTGCGCGTCGATGTGAGGATCTGGATCTCGTGCAGCGCCAGCTGATCTTCCGCTAGGGAGATGGTCGTGATTCCATCCAGCAGCGCCCACTTCTGCTGCGCGCAGAGCGGCACGTTCACCAGGACGAAAAGAGCGAGAACGAACAAAGTTTTCCGCATCACTTCCTCCAGTTCACGGACAGTTGGGAGGCGTCACGATGCCCGTGGCGATTTCGTTATCGAGGAGCCGGAGCAGGCAGGGCAGCCGCCTCGCATCGGCTGCTGGAAGGTCGCGATCGATCGGCATTGCGAACACCGGCGACGGCGCTTCGATGCGGTCTGCCATCGTGCCGGCATGGCCGTTGCCGCCGACTTCGCCGCGATCGAAGACGTTGTAGCCAATTGACCCGTGGCATCGATAACAGTAGCGATTCAGCAGCGGCAGCAGCTGCGCGTCGAGTTCGCGTGCCGCATTCCATTTGGTCGCGCCGATTCCCCGTCGTAGCGGAGGGACATAACTCCGGTCTGCAGCGTGGAGATCGACCCACTGCTTCGCTGCGCGCGTTTGCCGCGACGCGGCCGCAACAAGTTGGTTCTGAGCCAAGACTTCGCGATTGAATGTGAGGAGAGAATCGAATGCGGCTTCGTATTGCGGCGTCGAAGCCGTCGCTCCTCCGTCGGCGAGAATTTTCCCGCCGTCGGTGAGCACTCCCACGTTCGTGCTTCGTAGTGCTGCGAAGTCGTCGCCGGCTTGAACACGGTCATACCAGTGATCGCTGTCGAGAAAATTCAGCCGGCCGTTGTTGCCATGACACTGATTGCACGCCACGGGCACGTGGTATTTTGCGAGTCCGTTATTGATCGTCGGATCGCGAGCGTCGAAGCTCGCCGTGAGAAACGTGATGCGCTGCCCCGAAGTCGACGTACCGTCCAGCGGACCGAAAACCATATATGACGAGCCGGCGCTCTGAACGAAGATCACTTGGTTGTTCACCGAATGACTAGCGAACGGATCGCCGGCGGTCGGGTCTGCGAAGAAGTTGAATAGAAGATAGATGGCGGTGACAGCGTGTCGCTGCGCGTCGGAGCCGCTGCGCGGCCGTAGTCGCACGGCTTTTCGCCATCCCAACTTCGGCGTGACGACTTGTCCCGACGGAAATTGCCGGCCCGAAACGTCCGTGATTTTAGGCGAAAAAAATCGGACCGACAGGAGGTCGCCGGCGGCAATGGGCGACGTACCGAACGCCTGATCGAACTCCACCTGATTGCCCACGCGGGTTCGCAACACTGCCGGATCGTGCAGGACGCTCGACTCGAGTGTCTCGATGTCCTCGATCTTGAGACCTTGATAGCCGGCGTAGGTGATGACATCCGCAAGCGCTGCCGGCGGAAGATCGTTCGGAAAACCTAACTTGTCGGATTTCGCAATCGCCGCGTAGTACTGATCACCACTCGTGCTCGATCCGACCGGAAACGACTCGAGGCGCGTCACATCCGCGGCGACTCCGCGCTCGAGCTCGCGCGCATCAATGATGTCCGCCGCCGCAGTGTCGAGTGCCGTCGCGGACTTGACTGCTGCCGTCGGGGTGGCTGTTTCTTCTTTCTTGCACGCGACAAGGGCAAGACAAGTGATGAAGATAGTTGCGCTGAATCGTCGCATGGCCGTCCCTCCGCTGCTAAGAGTTGGACGGACACCAAATGCAAATTCCCGGAAACGGCTCTCGATGTAACCGCGGCTACGGCTTCCAGAGCTGGTTCGGCTCGCCCTTCTCCCACGGCCTATACGCGAACGCGAACGCGATGCGCTTGTTGATCGGCGGATGCGACTAGCCGCAGAACTCGATTAACTCGCTCAGCTCGGCATTGGTCTTCGAGCCCTCGTGCAATTCACGAACGCGCGCGCCATCGGCTCGTTGTAGAGCTTGAGCTCGAGCGAGAAGACTCGGCGTTGTGTTCGAGATGAGTCCCGCACGGCTACGAACGGCTGCAGGACTTTGTGAGGTTGAGCGTACGTGCGTTACGACAGAAGTTGAAAAGCCTTCGGCGCAGCATCAGCACTCCTCGGAAGCCAACGAAGGCAGCTAGAACGCCGGCCTGTCACTCCGGAGGTCGCGGGTTCGAGCCCCGTCGGCCCCACCAAATCAAGTCGCTCACCTGCCGCCATTGGCGGCTTTCGTGTTCTGGCGGGTCGTTCAGAAACTTGCAGACTCGCAAGGTGACTCGCAAACGCACGCGCAGCAGCGCCGCGAGAGGTGCGATGGTGCCAGGGCACCGCAGGCTTGCCTGCCGTGATGCAAGCGCGAAGGCGGTCAGGCATGCGGCTGGCGAGTTCGGGGTGGCGCGCAAGGCCTCGCCGCCTATTCGAGCGGAGCCGGAATCGGGTTGCCGCCGATCCCCAACGGTCGTGGCTCGTAAGTCCTCGATGGCTTCATGTCGGCGGGAGGCTTCGGCGGGT